>JACCDI011433502.1_pt1 | contig 11805 bp, 9 predicted proteins | sample 7442791 | NCBI WGS metagenome assembly JACCDI01 (sample SAMN15323434, study PRJNA562643) | freshwater metagenome | isolation source: river surface water | place: USA:Blue River Watershed | collected 2017-08-15
GGCCGCCTTCATCGTGGCGTTGATAGGTGATCTCCTTTCCTTCTTGAAGTTGTTGTGCGGCGCGGATGAAGGCGTGGGAGAAGTCGATGCCGATCACACTTTCGCAGTGTTCCGCCATAGCAAAAGTCGATCCGCCGACGGCACAGCCGAGATCGAGACCTCGCGCAACCGTGAAGTCACCGAAGTATCCCACCGTGCGCTGCGTGAAGCCCAAGGCCTCACGCATGGCGGCGGGGTAGGGGATTTCCGCATCAGCAAATACCTCAAGTTCTCTGCCATAGTGAAACAGCAGGTATTCGTCTAACAGACGCGGGGCCTCGCAAATGTTGGATTCTGCCACGGCGCTCAAAATGCCGTCAGCGCGTCCATGATGTAACGACTGGGTCGGAAGTTCTCGATGATGATCTCCTCTTGATCGCCACGTTTCATGCGCACCTGGCTGATGTTGAAATTGGGAGTCTTGTGCGGCGCGAAAAGGATGTCGTCATGCGTCGAGTTCTCATGCTTTTTGAACATCGAGGGCATGATATCGCCGCCGAGATGATCATCGCGCCCAGTGGCGAGGTGACAGGTGCCTAACACCTTTTCGTCCTGAATGTCAGCTCCGGAAACGGGCAAAACCTGCGTGCCGAATCCGAGTTCGCCCAGCGTTCCGGTCATCGGGTCGTCGAGCAAACGCGCGTTGTGGGCATCGATGGTGGCCTGGTTGCCGGCGATGAGGGTGGAGCGGATGATGCAGCGGTTTTCCACGTCGAGCACGCCAAGAGTGCCGTCCTCATACTTCATGGGAAACTGGCCGCGGGCATCGGCGGGCACGAAATACACTTCACCGGCGGGGAGATTGGCAATGTCGGGCGTGAGGCCGTTGCAGAGGCCGTGGGACTTCTGCGCTTCCTGACCATCGAGTCCCAGCCATGCGGTCAACACGCGACCGTCCTCGAGGGCGAAGTCGATTTCGATCGCATCCGCGCGGGTCATCGCGAGGCGGATTTTTTCGGCATCGCGGGATACCTCGTGATAATCGACGGCCAATCCTGAAGAGAGGATGATGTCATTCACGCCGTGGAGCGTGGCGCCGCGGAAGCCGAACTCCTTGGCCTTGGCGGTCAGCGGAGCGGTGGCGGAGTAGGTGGAAATGCAGAGAATCAGATCGTAGTTCGGATAGATGTCGCGATCGAAGGAAAGTTGACGACCTGTCGTGTCCCAGACCTCATCGGCGAGATCCAGATTCGAACCGTAGGTCATGCGATAGGCAAACATTTCGCCACCATGCATTTCCAGCTCATTCATCACGCCGTCGAGCAGTCCGCGGTGGAAATGCTGGTAGGCGCGTTTTTGAATCGGAAAACCCTCTTCCTGAAGGAAGCGGAAATCGCGGATCATCGGTTGTGGATCAGCGAAATCCACTAGGACGCAGATTTTGCAGCCCGCCGTTGGTGTGAACACGGTTTCCAGGAGTCGGCGCAAATCAAATTCAGGAAACTGGCGGTTTTCCGGATGAAGCAAAATTTCTTCCTCGAGATATTCGGGTAGGATGGAGCACGTTGCGGACATAACTCAAGCTAAATGCGGATGGCGCGCGCGCAAGTGACAACACAACAATTTTGCAAAATAGTGGAGAGCGGATGCAGTAGGAGGATCTATCACTTTCGTTCCAGTTTCCGGTCTTTGAGTTGTTCTTCTTCGCCGAGAATGCGACTCACACGTCGTTCGATGACGGGAAGTCCTTCGCGAAGTGCGCGTGATGACTCGCCGAGAGACTTGTCGTGGAATCCCGTAACGCCTTTTTCGTAATTTTTGTCAGTCACCTTTTTGATGGCGCGCGCCAGGGTGCGGGCGGTATTGGATAGATCGATCGCTTGCCCGTAGATCTCGCGACTGGAGCTGGGGATGAGTCTCTCGATGGGATCAAGAATTGCCCGGCTCGATTCATGAGCTGCCTGCACGGTGACATGCGTGATGTTTCGTTCGCCGTTGGGCTCCCGGTAGGTGTTGGCAATTTGACTCAGGGGGACGAGGGCCGCGCGGATTTCATGAGCGACCACCAGGTCTGAAAGTTGCGTAGGGCGCTTGCCGCTTCCTTGCATGAGAAGAAACTTCACGGAGGCGTATGATGGCATTTCACTGGCGATTCCCTCGAGGCGTGCGCGCACCACCGGGTTGGTGACGAAAGGGCCAATGCTGGTGGTGGCTTTCTCTCTCACCACGGCAAAGTTGCTCAGTGCCGCGGCCATCTTGGCATCGGGTGTTTTTTTGCTGAAAGCGATCAACTCGTCGATGTTCTCCGCGAGAAAAATGTCGTGCTTCATGAAATAAGGCAGGTCATCCAAAGTAAGCAGGCTGGGCAACAGCTCGGCAGCGCTGCTGGGCATAACCACACGGCTGGGGGGAGCTGCGGAGAGGGATCGGATCAGTTCCCAACCGTTTTTCGGCAATTTCAATTTGCCGTCACCATCAACGATTCCGATGACGATACCAGTGGGCTCTTGTCCGCTCAACGCGGCATGTGTCAGCACCGCTGCCGCAGCGGAAAGATTGTCTTCGTTCCTTCTCACCGAATAAGCGTCCTTGAAAGGTGTGGAAAGCATGGCGACTCCCCCTTTTGGTAGCTTGCCGAAGGTTTTCTCCAGCCATGGCGCGGTGTTTTTATGGATCGATAGCAACGCCGTGCGCACACGCTCTTCATCCACGTCCTGCAAATCGTAGCGAAATTCTTTCTGCTCTTGATCGAGCCTGTGGCTCAGAGTGACGGGGGTCAGGCGGAGATCGTAGCTTTCGGTGACTTCCCGATACATCATCAGGGGCGTGGCGACGGTGGCCGTTTTCAGAGCAAACGTCGCCTCTTTGTCCAATGGGGGCAGTTCGGCTGTTGTCTTTTCATCGCTCATCTTGTCGTCAGGAGCATCCTCATCTTGGACGATCGTCGGCTCCGGTTTTTTCTGAAAGTCCTGTTGTTTGGCGACCCAGTTGGCCCATTGACCTTGCTCGGTTTTGAACGCTGCCGCAGCGGGGTGATCCGGGTCGACTTTGGCCAACACATCTCCCAGGCACAGGGCGAGGCTCTTGCCATCTTTGCTGGATTCCTCGCTGCCAAGCCATGACTGTGTGCGCCAGGCGCGGGACTTGGCCAGTTGCAAGTCCGCCGAGGAGGGCATGACGGGATTTTGCTCTTTGCCAAATGTTTCTAACAGATCCTGCGCCTGCCGGTTGACGGGGTCGAGCGACTGGGCCACCGCGAGAAGCTGTGCTGCGGTGCGTTGGGAAACCGGGTCCTCCGCGTCAAGGGTGGCACACAGGGTCGTCAATTGCTGCGAAAGTTGTTTCATGGTGTCCACGTCGATCGGCAATTGATCGCGACTGAAGGGAGCGTGATCGGTAGGTGGAATGAAAGCGGCGATGGCATGGTCAGCCATGAAAAACACACCGGCAGCAATGCATCCGGTGAAGCGGGTGATGATCGAGTGCGCTTTCATGAGAGTAAGGGGTGACGGAAAAACTACGATAGGTTCTTTCGTGATATTGCAAATGTTTCTCTCATTTGTCAATCTGCGTCGCCATGCAGGGAAAAATTTCGATTGTGACTCGTGAAGAGGTGATGTTTTTCGATACCGATTGTGGAGGCGTGGTACACAATCTCGCTTATCTGCGCATGATCGAGACCTGCCGCACGCGACTGGCGGCTTTGATGGGTATGGACCTGCCGACCATGGCAAAAACCCAGCTTTATCCTGTGGTGGTGCGGACGGAGGCGGATTATCGTTTTCCCGCCAAACTGGGCGACTGGTTACGGATTGAAGGCGAGCTGGCGGAAATCGAAGGCGCACGATTTTGGTGTCGGTTCGTCATGACGCGGGAGTCCGATGGTCAGGTCTTGGTCAAGGCCCGCCAGGCTCTCGCACTGGTGCAGATGCCGGAGGGGAAACCGCGCCGTTTGCCTGCGGAGTGGCGTCAGCAATGGGGCGGTGCCTGATTCAAAACAACGCGGGCCCGAGATCGGGAGGCGGCGTTTGTCGCGGGCGAGCCAGCACACCGTCCAGACGGATCAGGTCATCCATGGTGGGCTCCCACTCGCCATGCAGCAAACGTGTGAGGTCCTGTTGCCAGTTGCGCGCGCCGTCCGCTTCCTGGGTTTGTAGCACATGGCTCAGCTCCGCCAAGCGCCCGCTGATCGCCAGCTCCTTGCGCGTACGTCGCAGCCAAAGCTCGATGAATTTACGGTCTTTGGTCAATACGATGAGGCGCTTTCCCTGATTGGATTTCACGGGTGGTGGAAACGATGATCGCGTTCGGTGATTGTGCGATGGACACGACACCGTTCTCTTACTAAGCTTTTTCCGCTCCGGCAATCCCAAAGCACATGAAACCACGCATCATTCACGCCCATGCCTCGCTACCCGATGGCAGCACTCTCGAACTCCATGAGCATGATGGACGTTTCTATCTGCATTCCCACGGTCAGCAATGGGCGGGCACCGGCAATCACGTCGCGGAAGATGAATTGGCCAAACTGGCCACTCATCCGTTCCGTCCGGCCCGGCAACCGAAGATGTTGATTCTTGGGCTGGGCCTCGGAGCTCTCGCCCGTGCCGTGGCGGCCGCGATCCCGCAGAAAAAAGCGGAGTTCACCATTTACGAACCGCAGCGCGAAATCGCACAATGGCAGAAAACGTTTTTTGCCGGGGAAAACTGCTTTCAGGACAGCCGCCTGAAATGCATTCACGATCTCACGCCTTCGTCGCTGGCACGCGAAAACGGCAGCCTGCACGCCATTCTCTTGCAAGCCGATGCCTGCCCTCTCGATCAGGGAAAATTGTTGATCGATGACAAGCGTTGGCTCGGTGCGATGCGCGATGCCCTGCAATCGGGTGGCGTGCTCGGCATCACCGCCGCACGCATCATTCCCGGCATGTTTTCACGTCTCCGCCGCGCCGGCTTCGATGTGGTCGAGCACTTTGTGGAAATCCACCCATCCGCCAAAAAACCACGGCGTTTCCCGATCTGGTTGGCGCGCAAGCCCGCGGGAAATTTTGAAAAATGATTGAATAAATCCCGGCTCCCACTCCGCTTTACTGCGACCACCGCGGTCTTTTTTCTCCGATTTGCCTCATTCCTTTATGAAACTGACTCTGTCCCTGTTGCTGTGCTTGTGTGCCTCTTTGTTGGCCGAACCGCTCGTGATCAAAACCACGGATTTTCATGTGCGTCCTTCGATGACCGCCACCTTGATTCCCGAGCAGGCTCTGCCCATCGCCATTCCCGCCAAGGAGTGGGGGACGTTCACGATTTTGGAGATCGTTCCTCACGGCACCCGCGTCAGCAAAGGTCAGGTGCTGGTGCGTTTTGACGATGAGTCCTATCAGAAAAAATTGCGTGATGCCGAGTCCGCGGCGAAGGCCGGCAAGCTCACTCTGGCCAATGCCGAGGCGGATTTTGCCAGTGCGGAAAAGTATCTGCCGATGCAGTTGCAACACGCCCGCATCAAGGCCGACGAAGCCGCGGAGGCGCTTGCGTATTTTCAGAATACCCGACGCAATAGCGAAACTACAGAGGCCAATCTCAGCCTGCGCCAAACCGAGCTCCGTCTCGAATCGGAACTCGAGGAACAGAAGCAGTTGGAGAAAATGTACAAGGCCGATGACCTCACGGAAAACACCGAGGAGATCATTCTCAAGCGCCAGCGCGAAATCGTGAAAGCGATGGAAATTTCGCTGGAGATGGCAAAACTGGCCCACAAGCGCAAACTGGAAGTCAGCCTTCCGCGCGAGGCCGTGGCTCTGGAGCGCGAGGCGCAGAGTGCTGCCATCGCCCTCAAGGAAAATGAACAAAATCTGCCGCGCAATCTGGAGCTGAAGCGCATCGCCCTCGAGGACGCCAAAGTGAATGCCAAACGCAGCGCTGATGCTCTCGCCGCTCTGCAAGCGGAGAAAGATCTGTTCGTCTTGAAATCCCCCGCTGATGGCTTTTTCTACTACGGCACCATGCAGGATGGCCGCTGGACCACGGGCGAGGCGGTGAAAGCTCTCACCGCTCTTTCTCCGGTAGGTATTAAGCGTCCTTTTGCCGTCGTCGTTCCCTCGGATGCCACGTATCGTTTGGAAACATCGGTGGATGAAGCCACCGCCCGCCTGCTCAAGAGCGAAGCCAAGGGTTTTGCCTCGCTGGCCGGACGTGCCGACGTGAGTTTCCCCGTCAGTGTGAAGGAGCTGGCCGCAGCCCCTGGAATCGATGGTCGCTACCGCGTGTCATTGTCCGCCGGGTTCCCCGCGGACCTCAGCAAAGTCGCAGGCATGACCGCTTCCGTCCAAGTCACCGCCTATCAGGCCAAAGGCGCCATCACGGTTCCTGCCAATGCGCTGCGTTCCAATGGCGAGGGTGGCTGGGAAGTGGAGCTGCAAGAGGCGGAGAACAAAACCAAACGCATCCCCGTGAAACGTGGTGTCACTTGGGGCGACAAGGTGGAGATCCTCTCAGGCCTGGCGAAAGATCAAACCATCATCGTCCCCGGCGCATGAAATCCACCATTCCTTTCTGCTTGCTGCTGACCAGTCTGCCATTGCTCGCGGAGCCCGAGCAAACGCCCACGGCTGACTCCGCCGCGATCAGAACAGGCGTGGATTCGCGCGTGCTCATTCCCGAGGATCAGGTGACGCTGCAAGCGGTGGAGGAATCGATCCGCCGCGGGGTCGACTATCTCGTCGCCAAACAAAATGCGAACGGTTCTTTCGGCGGCGCGACCCGCACCAAGGGCTTGAACATCTACGCGCCGCTCCCCGGGGCTCACGATGCCTTTCTCGCCGGCGCCAGCACGCTTGCGCTCGCCGGTTTGGTCGATTCTCATGATAACCGACCCGAGGTGAAAAAGGCCATTGCGCTGGGCGAAAAATGGTCCTTCGAGCAGTTGCCGAAATTGCGCCGTGCCGATGGCACCACCACCTACAATGCCTGGGGACATGCCTACGGCCTCCGCGCCATCACCCGGCTCCATCAATCCTGCCCCGACGATGCGGCCCGACAGTCCGCACTGAAAAATCTGGCACAGCAGCAGGTGGAGCTCGCCAACCGTTACGAGGATCTGAATGGCGGCTGGGGATACCTGGATATTTACGATGGACTGCACACGCAGAAGCCCAGTGGCATCACCACCTCCTTCACTTCGGCGACGATGTTGCTGGCTATGCACGAGGCCCGCGAGACGATGGGCGTGACCCTGGATCCCAAGGTGGTGACCAGCACGCTGGCCTCCATCCGTCTCCAGCAGTTTCCCGATTTCACCTACGCCTACTCGCACGGGCATTACCTGTCACCCCAGGGGGAAATCAATCGCCGCAACGGCTCGCTCGCCCGCTCGCAGGCCTGCAATGCCGCCCTACACGCCTTCGATGATCCCAAGATCACCAACGAGGTGCTTTCCACCTGGTGCGACAATTTCCTCGAGTTCGAGAAATGGCTGGATCACGGACGCAAGAAGCCGCGCCCGCATGAATCCACCTTCAAGATATCCGGCTACTTTTACTTCTATGGCGTGTATTACTACACCGAGTGCGCCAAGCATTTGCCCAAGGAAAAACAACGGCAACTCGCCAAGGGCCTCGCACGCATCATCCTCACGCGTCAGGAAAAAGACGGCTCGTGGTGGGATTACCCGCTCTACGATTATCACCAACCCTACGGCACCGGCTACTGCCTCATGGCCCTGAAATGGTGCCGCGAGGCGATGAAGTGAATGCGCAGATCCTCAGCCTAAGCTTCCGACCCACCCATGTCCCGCAAGATCGCCCTGTTTGACTTCGATGGCACCCTGCTGCCCTGGGATACGCAGAAACTTTTTTGCCACCACGTGTTGCAGCGGCATCCGGCACGACGTTGGTATTTTCCTCTCTTTCTGTTGATGACTCCCTTCACGCCCATCCTCGGGGCCGAGGGCATGAAGCGGGTGTTCTTGAGTTTTCTGTGGAAGATGAAACGCGCGGAAGTCGAGGAGCTCGCGCGCAGCTTTGCCGCCCAGTGGGTTCCTTCCCGCATTTGGCCGGAAATGTTAGAGCGGTTGGATCGGCATCGTCTTGACGGGGATCTCACGGTGTTGGTTTCCGCCAGTCCGGAGCCCTACATCAAGGAAATCGGTCGCATTCTCGGCTTCGATCTCAGCTTCGGCACCGTGATGGATTTCCCTGAACAAGGACTGCCGCTGTTTCCCGATCTGATCAACAACAAGGGCTGGAACAAGGTCACGCGCCTGCGCCGTGAACTCGATGCCACCGCATTCCATGGCGACCAACTCCAGCACGCCCACGGCTATACCGATAGCACCGCTGATCTGCCCATGCTCACCTTGTGCCAGCAGGCTACGGTGGTGAATCCCGCGCCGCGCCTGCTCACCCTCGCCGAGGAGAAGGGCTGGGAAGTCCTGAGGCTGCCCCGTCCCTGGAAATCCAAGCTCCACCGGCTTTGCCAACGCCTGCGTTATCTCACGGGCGGTTGAAATGGCATCCTGATGGATGCTGCAGGGAGCCTGTTCCGGTGTTTCCGCCACCAAAAATCGAAGCCGAAATGGCGAGAAGCATTCTCCTGCTCAACAGGATCCATCTCCCTATCTCCATGTCCCCTTGTCCCCTTTTCCCCTTGTCCCCTTGTCCTCCCAACTCCCCGTCCCAAAGGGACAGCTCATCTCAGCCCATGATGAAATCATGGGTGATGATTTTCCCGCGTTACCAGCGTCCCAAAGGGACGCCTCATCGAACGACATCCGATCTCAGGAAAATGGCAACATGTTTGATGAAAACGAATCGCTTGATTGCGGTGAGCTTGCCGATGAAGCGTCCCTTCAGGACGCATATTTTCACGACACCCGATACCCACGGCTGCGCCATGGGCTAAGATGAGCCGTCCCTGTGGGACAGGAGACAAAAAGGCAGAGACAGGCATCCTATCTGAATAATGCCATGCTGCGGAAAGCAAGTTTCCCCAGAGACATTGCCAAAAAATCAGTTTTCATCAGTGCAATCAGTGGTCCCTATGGTTCAATAAAAAATGCGGATGAGTCAAAAAAATCGGGTCTTTTTCCTTGAATTAGTAACTGATTCAGTTACGATATGCGGGTGAATGTGCAAGATTCGTTAACCCATGTTTTCCGAGCTTTCTGTGCCTGGTTGATTTTCGGAACTCTGATCAGCAGCGCTTGGGCGGCAGATCCGGTGGTTTCGAATATCTCTGCCGTGCAGCGTGCTAGGATGAAGTTTGTGGATGTAATAGATGAAGTGATAGCTATTAATTTTACATTCAATACCGTTAAATTAGATCTTAGTCCTATTGAGAAAATCTAAATTAATTGCCTAATCTTATGAAAAATCACCGATTTGAATCATCAATCCTTACGCCAATCGTCTTTCTATTAGCTTCTATTACGATCGTGCTTGGCGCCGATTCAGACTCCGACGGATTGGATGACGCAGTAGAAACCAACACAGGTGTTTATGTTTCGCCGTCGGACACTGGAACCAATCCATATTTATCAGATAGTGACTATGATCTAATACCTGACGCACTCGAGATATTTTTCGATAAAAACCCATGCACTCCAGAGATATTTGATAAAATTCAAGCAACGGCCGAGGAATGGATCAGCACAAAAACAACACCAACTGCAACGATCTGGGAAAACAATTATCACAATTTCTCACAAAACAAAAATTACCTAAGTAATTATGGATTACGGATCAACTCGGGCACTAACGCTTTTGATGGTCCAGTGACGACAATTTTCGACAGGGTTCATAAGGGATCGATTATCGCATCTCCTTACATTGTAGATTTTTCAATAAATGAAAAAATATCAATCAAAGGATTTTATATAAGAAGCGATGGTGACAGGAGCACGAAATCGATAAAACTCGAATATAAAAATGATATCAATCAATGGGTTGAATCTTGCAACTTATCATTTCCCACAAAACTCCCATATCCAGGCACTGTAATTTACAAAATTGCCATGCCACTTATTAGTGCAAAGGATTTCCGGATCACATTTGGATCTTCGAATTCAAGGTTGGTTGGAGCACAGCCAAGAATTACGGAATTTATTTTAGTTGAAGAGGATTCTTGGCAAATAACATCGCCAAGAATCACAAATGGAACTATTGAAGGTTTGGGGAATTATTTACGAGGTGCGAATGCTACTTTGACTGCTACTCCTTCCCCTGGTTACCTCTTTGGCTCATGGTCCGGTGATGCGAGTGGATCTAATAATCCTATCACGTTACTTATGGACGCTAATAAAAATGTCGGTGCTACTTTCATCGAGGACATCCAGGATACTGACGCGGACGGTCTAAACAACTACCAGGAAATCATCATCCATCTCACTAATCCAAATGTTGCCGATACCGACGGTGATAGCTATTCGGACAGCTACGAAGTGCAGTTCTCGTCAGATCCGAAACTTGCCGTTTCGGTACCGAAATTTTCGCTCAGCTTGAGCAATAACGGATCGGCGCTGGGTGGCATTTTTGCGATGTCGGGCAGCTTGGCGCACGGAACCAATGCCACCGTTACAGCAACCCCGCAGCTAGGCTATCTCTTCGGATCATGGACCGGTGATGTCTCTGGTTCTACCAACCCCACGACTATCTTGATGGACTCTAACAAAACTGTGGGTGCCACATTCGTCGAAGATTCCCGTGATCCTGATAGTGACGGACTGACGAACTACCAGGAAAACATCATTCACCTAACGAATCCCGATGTTGCCGATAGTGATTTGGACGGTATCAATGATGCCCAAGAAGTCACCGATGCGACCAATCCACTCATTGCCGACAGTGATGGCGATGGCCTGACCGATAGCGAGGAAAAAACACGCGGCACCGACCCGCTTGTCCAAGACAGTGATGGCGACGGAGTGAATGATGCGCAAGAAGTGACCGATGCGACCAACCCGCTCATCGCCGATACCGATGAGGATGGTCTCAGCGAAGGCCAAGAAAAGACCCGCGCCACCAATCCCTTGGTTGCCGATACCGACTCCGATGGCGTCAACGACGGACAGGAAGTCATCGATACCACCAACCCTCTCGTTGCGGACACCGATGCAGATGGCATCACCGATGGGGAAGAAAAAACGATGGGCACCAACCCAGTCGTTACCGACACCGATGGCGATGGTCTCACCGATGGCGAGGAAAAAACCCGCACTACCAATCCACTCGCCAAGGACACTGACGGTGATGGCTTGAGTGATCGTGAAGAAGAACTCATTACCAAGACGAATCCGCTCCTTGCCGATACGGATGGAGACTCCATTTCCGATGCTCTCGAAGACACCGACAACGACGGCATTTCCAACCTGCGTGAAGTGACCGAACTCAAGACCGATCCCCTGCTCGCCGATAGCGATGCGGATGGACTGAGTGATACCTATGAACTGGTCTACAAAGGAACCGTGGCGGCCTTTGCGCCGCGCATCGGCGATCGTTTGCGCTTCGAGCTGCGGGAGCTCGTGCCGCAGGGAACCTTGAAGTTGGTGGGAACCTTGCCCACGGGCTTGAAATTCAATGCTCTCACGGGCGTATTGGAAGGCAAACTCACCGGCAGAGCGGGATTGGTGAAGTTGACGATCCAAGTCCTCGAAGGCACGAAAATCATCAGAACCATTCCTTTCACTTTCACCCTGGCAGCATTCCCCTCCAACCTCATCGGCACCTGGCAGGTCTTGCTGGAAGACGCCAACGGTGAGCCGCAGGGCATGATCACCACCACGGTCAAATCGCCTGGAACCTGGAGTGCCAAATACGACGCCATCGGCACGACTAC
>JACCDI010078928.1_pt1 | contig 11803 bp, 1 predicted proteins | sample 7442791 | NCBI WGS metagenome assembly JACCDI01 (sample SAMN15323434, study PRJNA562643) | freshwater metagenome | isolation source: river surface water | place: USA:Blue River Watershed | collected 2017-08-15
GCTCCCTTTTACCAATGGAAACTGAATGGTAATAATGTTGGCACAAACTCGGCCACTTACACCAATGGTGCTTTGGCCAACAATGATGTTGTAACTGTTGTCATGACTGCCAACAATGCATGTCAAACCTCAGCAACGGCCAATGGAAATTCAATAACTACTACTGTAAATACTACAGTTAGTCCCTCTGTGTCCATCGTCTCTAATGATGCAGATAACTTTATCTGTGAAGGTACAATGATTGTGTTTACAGCTACCCCAACCAATGGCGGTACTTCTCCTGTGTACCAATGGAAAATCAATGGAATGGATATGGGAAGTAATACCTCAACATTCGATACCAACGTACTCATCAATGGCGATGTCGTTTCTGTTCAAATGACAACCAACCATTTGTGTCAAACGCAAGCCACAAGCAACAGTAATGCTTTGACCATTTCGGTTGGACAAAATATCGCTCCATCTGTGTCCATTGCATCATCGGATATAGATAATGTGGTTTGTCAAGGTAGTTCAGTTACTTATACGGCTATTCCAACAAACGGAGGATCGTCACCGAGTTTCCAATGGATTTTGAATGGCAATAACATTGGAACCAACGCTCCTACTTTTTCCAATGCTGTAAATAGCAATCAGACGGTAAGTGTGATCATGACGAGCAATTACGAGTGTCAGACGTCTTCTACAGCAACGGCAAATTCTCTAGATGTAACTTTAGTAAGCAATGTAAGCCCTTCAGTATCTGTTTCGTCCAGCGATACGGACAATGCGATATGCGCTGGTGAGTCTGTAACATTTACAGCTACCCCAACCAATGGAGGTCCTTCTCCATCATATCAATGGAAATTGAATGGCGCTAACGTGGGCACCAATTCTGCCACTTACACCACCACCACATTACCCAACAACGGGATTGTGACTGTGGTAATGACGGCGAACAATACTTGTCAAACTTCTGCAAATGCCAATGGTAACAATATTAGCACAAGTGTCACCAACAATGTAACACCAGCTGTAACAGTGAGCTCGTCATTTGCCACTAACTCCGGCAATGCTACTTGGGCAATGAATAGTCCAAACTCAACAAATGTTGCAAATATTACGTTGTCTACATTGACCCAAAACAACAATTTCGGAACAACAACCATGTTGTCTAACGTGGCCAATTCGACCGGCTACACTGGTGCTTCAGGAGGAAACAATGCTGCGGCCGCAGCAAACAATGGATCTTTAAACACGGCAACATCTACTTATTTCCAATTCACAGTAACACCTGGTGCTTCGTATTCATTCGCCTTGAATAATTTGAGTATGGGTATGCGAAGCACGGGTACGGGACCTACTGCTTATGTATTGCGTTCAAGCTTAGACAATTATGCATCAGACATTTTTGTTGGATCTGTTGCAACCAATAGCACGTGGTCATTGAAGACCCATGTATTATCAACGGGTAATGTCAGTGCAATTGGTCAAGCGGTAACTTACCGAATATACGGATATGGCGGAACTGGTGCTACCATCAACAATGCCAACTGGCGTATTGATGATTTGGTTTTATCGTTTGTCAATTCACAATCTGTTTGTGATGGAAGCAATGTGACTTTCACAGCAAATCCGACCAACGGAGGTTCTTTACCAATTTACCAATGGAAGTTGAATGGAACCAACGTTGGAACGGATGCAATAACTTATACCAACGCATCTCTTGCGAACAGTGATGTGGTTACTGTTGTCATGACAGCCAACAATGCATGTCAAACATCTTCAACTGCAAATGGAAATAACATCACAACAACTGTTGTAACCAATGTTACCCCATCGGTTGTAGTATCGTCGAGCGATGCAGACAACAGCATCTGTTCAGGCACAAGTGTGACCTTCACAGCTACTCCAACCAATGGTGGGTCAACACCTGCATACCAGTGGAAGCTGAACGGAACCAACGTTGGATCGGATGCAACAACTTACATCAACGCATCACTAGCGAACAATGATGTGGTAACGGTTGTTATGACAGCCAACAATGTATGTCAGACTGCGACAACGGCTAATGGTAATTCTATTTCGACGTCGGTATTGGCCAATAACAATTACTATGCGGATGCAGATGGAGATACATACGGTCCTGCGGCTTCCTTGGTGGTCACTTGTATCATGCCTGCCGGATACACAACAGAATCAGGTGATTGCGACGATGCCAATTCTGAAGCATACCCATTCAATTTGGAAATATGCAACGGAAATGATGACGATTGTGATGGTACTGCAGACAATGGAATTTCAACATTTACTTTCTATGCAGATCAGGATGGTGATGGATATGGTAGTAATTCTGCAACCATTGTATCATGCGATTTAGTCGCGGGTTATTTGATGACAAATGGTGATTGTAACGATGCATTGTCAACGGTAAATCCACAGGCGAGCGAGTTATGTTCTACATCTTATGATGACGACTGTGATGGTTTGATTAACGAGGTGTGTAATGTGGTGAATGATGACCCCTTGTTCTCTAATTTAATCATACCTTCCATATCTCTTTTAACTTGTAATACCGTGACCGGCAACTTGGTTGGTGCATCACCCAGCGCTCAAGTAGGTGTTGAAACATTAACGGGTACTGCTCCAGATACATGGTATTATTTTACGGCAACTTCTCCTGGTGTAACGATACGTTGTATCCCAACCAATGATGTAAAATTGGAATTGCGCACCGGTGCCGGTTTGTTGGTAAAATCTGCAAATGCAGTAAACGGAATCGGCGATGAATATCTGAACTATGGAGAGCTTACTGTTGGTGGACAATATTATGTTCGTGTGATGCAAATGGATAGCCCAACTCTAGGAGGAACCTTTACTTTGTGCTCAAGAAGAATAGCTTCTTCAGGTAGTTTGAATTACACCAATTCGATTTTGTATGATTCTGGTTGTGATGTTGTTTATGCAAGTAACATTACTGGATCCACTTCATGCAGTATTCAATTGACTCCAATATCTCCAGCGGGAGGACCTGTATTAACAGGTATCGGATCAGCAATTCCATTGTCCAATTTCAATGGACCAAATGGAGAGAAGTTCCAATACAATACAACCTATCAAGCTATTATTACATTGGGATTTGTATTGCCTGTTGGAAATGGAGGTACTGAAGTAATCAATGTGCCTAGAGTTTCAGACAACAATTTGGTTGTTCAACAGCACATGGAGTTGGATTTGGGATCGGTTCATGCTTGTCCAGCTCGTGTCTCTATTGGAGGTACTGTTAGAGCCAATATTTGGTTGTGTGATGCAGTTCGTTATCAATGGAAATTTGAAAAGACAGTAAATGGAATTCTTCAATTGGTGAATGGTAACCCAGTGGTTATAGAAGTGTACGGACCTCTAGGAACAAGAGATTTCATTCCAACGGCGAACATGGGATTCACTGCAGGATCTGAGTGGAGAGTTCAAGTTCGTCCAGTGTTTGCCAATGGGGTTGTGGGTAGTTATGGTACCAATTATCAGTGTATGAAGTTCAAAGGAACAGCTGCAGCAATGCCAACGGTTGAAGACGAGAGTGATTTAGAGAAAGTGTTGGACAATTTGAATGATGTAGCATTGATGCTGTATCCCAATCCTTCTGGAAAAACATCAGTGAATGTGATTTGGAATGATGACGAGTCGGCAGATGTCCAATTGATCGTTCGTGATATGCAAGGAAGAGTTGTTCAGAACATTGAGCATATCCAAGGAAATCAATTTGTGATCAATGGATCTGATTTGTCAGGAGGTATGTATTGGGTAGAGTGGCATTCAGGGGCCAATACCCAAAGATTGAGGTGGATGATTCAATAATTATTAGGATTGAATGAAAGGGGGTGCTTGCACCCCCTTTTTTGTTTTTGTTTAGGTACCTAATCCGAAGAAATGAATAATGTTCCAATGTTAAGGAGATTATCATTATTTTTACTAAGGTAAAATAGAGGCCTTAACTTCTTATTTCAGTCTTATGAAAAATGCGTTACACAGTTTTTCGAGTATTCTTTTGCTCGGATTTATGTTGTTTTTAAATTCAATGGTCATCGGGCAATCAGCCACTGACCAAGGTTCCAACTATTCAGGAGCTTGGAACAATGCAAGTAACCAAGGAACGGGTTTTGGAGCTTGGACACTTACGGCTGGAGCCAATACAGGCTTTTTCATAGGCAATCCTTCAAGTAATGGAATGTCAACAACCCTAACTGGAACTTCTGCTTTCGGAATGTTTGCAAACGGCGGTGCCTATGCAAATGCGTCGAGGAACATAACCACGCCTATGGCAGTGGGTGATGCTTTGACTTTCCATTGGGCTGTGAATTGGGATGCCAATACGGGTAGCAAAGGATTTGATTTCAAGGCCCTCGGAACAACAGTATTCAACGTCAACATGGGAGGTTCATCCACCATTACTGCTGGCGGAATAAACGCACAAACTGCATATGGCACCAACAATATGATTGTTACCATGTCCAGGATTTCTGCTACACAATATACATTTTCCTTAAGCGCACGTGATGGCGTATCGGCATTGTATGTGGCTACGGTAAATATCAGTTCAGCTATTGATAACATTAATTTTTACATCGGCAATCAAAATGATTTTGCAGCACCCAATAATGGTAATAGAAACATGTATTTCAACAACCTCATGGTGTCCAAAATCCAGCACCGTTCCAATGTGGCTGCAGGTTCTTGGTCTACTTTGGGAAGTTGGCAGCAAAGTGCAGACATCGGATCATCTTGGTATACAGCAACTGTAGTTCCCTCAAATACTTTTGGAGCGACCCAAATTTTAAATGGTCATAACATCACAGCTACCGCTGCAACCATAGATCAATTTACAATTCAGGCAGGCGGCACACTCACGGTGCCAAGCGGTGTTACGTTTGTAATTGCCAACGGAACAGAAGCCATAGACTGCAGTGTATTGGGCAATATCGCCAATGCGGGTACGATAACCCCAACAGGAAATATCACTGTTGGCAATGGTGGTCGGTATATACATACGGCAAGTACGGGGCCTATAACAGCTTGTACTTGGGCAACTGGCGCCACGTGTGAAGTTACGGGTTTCACCACCGGAACGATGATTACCGGGTTAACTCAGAATTATTACAACTTTGTTTGGAATTGCGCTTCGCAAACGGGCGCTGCCAATTTAACGGCATCAATTACTACCGTCAATGGAAATTTTCATGTCAAAAATACAGGGACTTCCGAACTAAGATTGACAGGAACGGCTGCTGCAACATTGACCATCGGCGGAGATTTAATCTTGGGCGGAAATAGCACTGGTGGGGGCTCTACATTCAATATCGCCAGTGGAGCATCACCCAGCGTAGCCATAAATTTACGAGGCAGTTTGACGATAACAGCTGGCGCGTTGTCAAGTTCCAATACTGCTGGAGGTACACGTCAGTTGTATTTTGATTCGAGCTTGGGCAATACGCAAAATGTGAGTGTCATTTCAACGGGACTTCCAAATCCAATTGACATTTACGTTTCAAATACCAACGCATCGAGAGTTAAATTGCTTTCTGATTTAACATCCACTGGGCAATTTGAAGTTTCGACTGGTGGTGTGATGGATTTTGGGATTTATGCTCTGCTGGGAACGCAGGCCGCAGGAAAGACATTTTATGCTTGGTCAGGATCCAATTTAATCACGGCCAACACCAATACTGTGGGGGCATTTACGACAACAGGTGCCAATGGTGCGGTGCAATTGACAGGGACAAGAACCTTTACAGGCGCCAACTTCACATTCAACGGAACCGCGGCGCAAAAAACGGGTGCGGCAGTAGTGAATATTGGAAGTTTGACCATCAACAACGTCGGTTCTACAGTGACTTTGACCAATGCATGTACCATGTCAGGTACATTGACCTTAACAAGTGGAAAGTTAATTCTGGGGAACAATACCTTAACCCTAAATAACAATGCCCCATCCGCAGTTGTCGGAGGATCCGCCGATACCCATGTCGTTACGGGAGATCCATTTTTATCCGGAACATTGGGCAAACTTTCCAGAGCCATTACCGCAACCACATTCCCAGCGGTGTATGTTTTTCCTGTTGGAAATAACACAGGGTATATGCCCATGACTTTGACATTTTCAGCAAACAGTGCTGCACGAAATGTAACCGTCTATGCCATGAATGGAACGCAATCTAGCGTTTCCTCTTCTCCGAGCTATTTGTCAAATCGCTACTGGATTACAGATCTAAACACCACGGCAGGAACTTATTCTTACTCTGCATTATTTGAATTTCCTGCTGCTGATGTTGTGGGTGGATTTTCTTCTTTGCAGTTGTATAAGTCAAGTACATCATTCACAGATACAGGATCATCCGCAACTGCAACAAGTGTGACATCAAGCGCATTGACCCAAGCAACAGCGGCGTTGTCGGGAAGTGCAACTTGGACTGCCAAGGGAACAACCTCTGGTGTAAGTCCGCAAACGATCACTTTCAATGCATTGTCGGCAGTTACCTACGGAGATGCAGATTTCAATCTTACAGCGACTGCTTCTTCGGGACTAGCAGTAACCTACAGCAGTTCAAACACTGCGGTGGCTACGGTGTCTGGAAATACAGTAACGATAGTAGGTGCAGGATCCACAACCATTACGGCTTCTCAAATTGGTGACGCTTCTTATTCTGCCGCAACTCCAGTTACTCAAACTCTTGTAGTTAATCCCAAAACATTGACCGTTACAGGAGCCATTGCTCAAAACAAAGTCTACGATGGGAACAACACAGCTACAATAACAGGCGCGACGCTCAGTGGAGTGGTTGGTTCTGATGTCGTTACATTAACCAGTGCGGGTACTTTTAACTCGATAAACGTGGGAACGGGAATCGGGATAACACCTAACTTTTCTATTTCGGGTGCTCAAGCAGGAAATTATACTTTGACACAACCTTCTGGTTTATCTGCGGATATTACCCAGGCTACGCAGACCATCACTTTTGGTCCGCTAACAGCAGTAAATTATGGCGGAGCAAATTTCAATTTAACAGCAACGGCATCTTCGGGTTTAACGGTGACTTACACCAGTTCTGATCCATCAGTTGCAACGGTTTCTGGAAATACTGTAACCATAGTTGGTGTTGGTACTACCACCATCACGGCCAGTCAGTCAGGCAATGCGAGTGTAGCACCTGCAACGGATGTTACGCAGACGTTGACGGTGAATCAAGCTACACAGACAATAACCTTTGCTGCATTGCCCAACAAACTTTTGACAGATATTCCCTTTGCCCTTACTGCAACGGCTAGCTCGGGATTGACTGTTACCTATACATCTTCCAATACTGCTGTTGCAACAGTGACAGGAAATATGGTAACAATTGTAGGATTGGGATCAACGGTAATCACAGCAAGTCAGTCTGGTAATGCGAACTACGCGGCGGCTACATCTGTCAACCAAACACAAGTAGTATCAGCACCAGGATTGGTGTGGTTCAATACAAGTGCATTGCCAGGTGGAGTAAATAATTTTGGACCTTCACCGTTTGCAGCATCTACTGCCGCAAATGTCTCAAGTACTGGTTTAATTAGAGGCCCTGGTGTAAGCACTACGGCAACAGCTGCAGCTAGAGCATGGGGAGGTGTAAACTGGAGTCAATCTGTGACTGCTGATCTTTCGTCTAATGCATTCTTTACGTTTGATGCAACCGTTGCGGCCGGTTATGAAATGGACTTGTTGGAATTGTCACCGATTGCTTATCGTCGCTCTACCAGCGGTCCTACACAAGCTTTGTTGCAATATTCTATTGATGGAGGCACAACATATACTACCATCACCACATTAAGCTTTACGAATACAGGTAGCACAGGAGCAGTTCTCTCTCCAGTAGATTTATCAGCTGTAATTGCATTGCAAAACTTACACAATTGTACCACAGTGAAATTTAAAATATTGCCATTTGGTGCAACAGCAGCTGGTGGTACTTTGTACATTTTTGACGTAAACAATTCAAATGCAGCGGACCTTTCATTGAATGGAGTCGTTACATCTTTGGCCACGTCACCGGTGATTTCTATTGCCAGTTCTGATACTGATAATGTCGTTTGCAGTGGTAATTCGGTGACTTTTACGGCGACGGCATCAGCAAGCACATCCTTGAGTTATCAATGGAAGAAAGACGGTGTTTCTATTGTTGGTGAAACCAATTCAACCTATACTACTACCGGCTTGACCTCTGGAGGTATTACTTGCGAATTAAATGCTTGTGGGCAATCAGCTACATCCAACAGTATTTATACAACTGTAATAGGAACACCAACGTTGTCCTTAAGTGCAAGTAGTGGAACAGATGTATGTTCCGGAACAACACCAACTTTCACAGCAACGGGGGCATCCTCGTACCAGTATTTTTTGAATGGCGTTGCGCAATCGAGCCCGTCTTCTACTGCGACGTTCACACCCTCAGCCGCTTTAAGTGCCGGTGATCAAGTTTGTGTGCGTGGTTACAATGCACTTCCTTTCAACATTGACGGTGATTTGACAGATGGCTATTGGGGCGCACCTTTGGCCAACTCAAATGGCGGTCCTGCTTCAAGTGGTTTTGGTGCCAACAGACTGGATGCTTTGTATTTGCGCAATGGATTGGGTTATTTGTTTGGAGGAATCGCGGGTAGTTTGGAAAATAACTCAGGCAATAAAGTATTGTTGTTTATTGATTGTAATACTGGTGGATACAATTCGCTGTCTTCGTGGAATTTCAGAAGTAATGTGCCATATTATTCCATGCAGAATCTCAATGGAGGAATTCAGTTCGATAGTGGATTTGAACCAGATTATATCATGGGAATCAATATTGCCAGCAACGTCTTGTATTTTGATTTGTACAACATGCAAACCAATGCAAATACCTACTTGGGGGCATCGAATACTGGAACGCTGTATGCTTATCAGTCCAATTCAGGCACTGGTGATTATACCAAGGGATTTGAATTCAGTATACCCATGAATTTGTTGGGATCGCCATCGGGTTCGATGAAAGTGATGGCGATGTTGGTAAATGATCCAGGTATCGGTAATGCGACTTTTTTAAGTAATCAGTTCTTGAGCAGAGCCAATAATGGAGAGGGCAACTATGGTGATGGTGCGGTTAATTTTGGTGCAGCAGCTCCAAATCCTGTAAGTTATGGTGTGATACAAGATTGTTATTCAGAACAATGTTTGACAACTACACAAAGCGTCACTCCCGCTGTAGCTATTGTTTCAGATGATGCGGACAATACGATTTGTCAAGGTGATTTAGTTACATTCAATGCTACTCAGGTAAATGGTGGTTCAGGAGCGTCTTACCAATGGAAGATCAATGGAAGCAACGTGGGTTCGAACGCTTCTCAGTTTTCATCTTCAACATTGTCCAATGGTGATGTTGTTTCTGTAGTGATGACTGCCAATAATGTTTGTCAAACGCAAAGTACAGCAGTATCCAATACCATTTCGACAACTGTGAATACCGTCTATAATCCTTCTATTTCTATTGCAAGTGATTTGACTGGCAATGTCATTTGTGCGGCATCCAATCCTACTGTTGTGTTTACAGCAACTTCTATTGATGGCGGAACTTCGCCGGTTTATCAATGGAAGAAGAATGGGGCCAATGTCGGCACCAATTCGGTAACTTATTCAGCAACGGGTCTTGTGGGTGGAGATCAAATTACTTGTGTAATGACTCCCAACAACATTTGTCAAACTGTAGCTACCGCTTCGAGCAATACGATTGCTTTGACAGCAGCGTCATTGACCACAACTTATTTGGATGCAGATGGTGATGGATTTGGAAATGCAAATCTAGACAGTGCCTCATGCGTTACGCCTACCGGCTATGTCACTTCGAGCACAGATTGTAATGATGCCTCAAATGCAGTGTATCCTGGAGCGACTGAAATTTGCAATACGATTGATGATGATTGTGATGGAAGTATCGACGAAGGATTGCAAGTAACACCTGCTGTTTCTATCGTTAGCGATGATGTTGATGCATCGATCTGTTCAGGAACTACTGTCACCTTTACGGCTTCTCCAATCAATGGGGGTAGTGCACCTACTTACCAATGGAAATTGAATGGCTCCAATGTAGGCACCAACGCTACCACCTACAGCAGTTCAGGTATTCAGAACGGTGATGTAGTTGAGGTGGTCATGACTGCCAACAATTTGTGTCAAACAGCTGCAACTGCCGGTTCAAATACCATAAGTTTTGTTGTCAATGCCAATGTTGTTCCAACTGTATCTGTTGCAAGCAATTTGACAGGCAATACGTTGTGCGGAAGTGCAACGGTTACTTTCACGGCTTCCATAACCGATGGAGGAGTTTCGCCTTCATACCAATGGAAATTAAACGGAAGTAATGTGGGTACCAATGCCGCAACATATACCCTTGCATCTGCATTGGTCAATGATCAAGTGAGTGTTGTGTTAACCACTTCTCATAATTGTCAAGCTTCACCAACAGCCAATAGCAATACCATCACTCTGTCGGCCTCTGCAAGCAACTCTTATTATTTGGATGCCGATAATGATGGATTTGGAAATCCATCTTCTCTTGTAACTGATTGTTCGGCACCAATGGGATATATCTCGATTGCGGGCGATTGCAATGATTCAGATCCAGGAATCAACCCCGATGCTCTTGAAATTTGTAATGGTTTTGATGATAATTGTAACGGACAAAATGAAGATGGCCTCATTTTTATTGACTTTTATTTAGATAATGATGGAGATGGTTACGGAGCTATTTCAAGTGTTATTTCGGCTTGTGATGTTTTGCCAGGTTATATCTCAACTGGAGGCGATTGCAATGACAACAACATAAATATCCAACCAGGAGCAACGGAGTTGTGTTCAAATATTGTTGATGATGATTGTGATGGTTTGGTGAATGAAGTTTGTTTGCCTGGTAATGATGAGCCGCAGTATGCGTCTAATTCAGTACCGGCTGTGAGTTTTACCAATTGCAATACGTATACAGGCACATTGAATGCATGCACGCCTTCACCAGCGATGAGCGGCACATGGACGACTGGTCCTGATGTTTGGTATTATTTCACCGCCAATGGTCCTGGTGTAACCATTCGCTGCACACCTTCTACCAATGATGTTGCATTAGAGTTGAGAACCTATGCAGGTGATCTATTGAAAACAGCCAATGCTGTGGCGAGTGTCTCTGATGAATATTTGAATTATGGTAACTTGAATGTGGGTCAACAGTATTACATCCGCGTCAGAAATGCCAATGCATCTCAGCCTGGAGGTACGTTTTCTTTGTGCTTGAAAAGATTAACGGCCGCGGGTAATTTGAATTATACCAATTCCATTTTGTACGATACAGGTTGTGACATGGTGTATGCCACCAATACTACAGGATCCAACAGTTGCACGATTCAATTGACCCCTATTTTGCCTGCAGGAGGTGCGGTGCTTACCGCATCAGGTCCTACATCATTGCTGGCCAATTTTACAGGGGCTAATGGAGAGAAGGTGCTTTACAACACGGTTTATTCAGCAACAATTACGTTGAATTATACTTTACCAACTGGAGGTGGAGGAACCGAGAATATTAGTATCGCGAGAGTGACGGATAATCAGTTGAATGTTGTGTCTCACGTCGATTTGAACTTGGGATCTGTTCATGCGTGTCCAAATAGAGTAGTAATTGGCGGATTGATTCGCGCCAATAGTTGGATGTGCGATGCAATCAAATACCAATGGCGATTTGAGAGAATGTGAAACGGTTCACCTTATTTGGTGAATGGTAATCCC
>JACCDI011941354.1_pt1 | contig 11803 bp, 9 predicted proteins | sample 7442791 | NCBI WGS metagenome assembly JACCDI01 (sample SAMN15323434, study PRJNA562643) | freshwater metagenome | isolation source: river surface water | place: USA:Blue River Watershed | collected 2017-08-15
ACAGCCTGTATGCGAGAAACCAGATTGGTTGCTGTCCTCGTACCGATAAACTCCACAATCTCTTCTGGACGAAAGCGGATGTATTGCTCGATCTTCACTGCGCTCGTGATGATCCCAATTTGCGCTGAAATCCCCCAATTTGCGTCATCAAATTGGGATGACGCATGGTCCCTAATTTGTACAGCGTCCCTAATTTGCATTGACTCACTATACGGCCAATCAGGCCTGTTTTTGTTCCCCGATCGTCCCAATTTGCATTGAAAATAGGGGCCAAACGTTGCAAATCAGGAGTCAGTCCTAATATGGTGACAAATCAGGGCCGTCTATGATGCAAATTGGGACGTCTATATTCCTGATTTGTGTTCCGTTCGTGAAAGATGTTCGTCCTTCCTGATTTGCTCGATCCTAATATGCATTCTATCGTTCCTGATTTGCATGGCAGACACGTAGTTTCTCTTCCTGATATGTAGTGCAATTTAGGAATGTCCCAACTGGCAATGAGCTTAAAAAGAGTTATGAGCACTAGTTATGAGCTTTTTTCGCGTCACTCTACACGTCATTCTACACGTCACAAAACACTGAATTCTTCCCGAAGGTGCGCTATTCTGTGAGCTGTGCGCTAAGCAAGACGATGGGGCGCCAAACAATGGTGCAGCAAGAGCAAGAGAAGAGATGTAAACATAAAACAACGTTTTAAAGTAGAGGATTTAATGCAGTTTTCAATTTCGAATACGTTGTGAGGCCTGGGTGCGCCAAAATATCACTGACAAAGGTGGAGGTGCAGATATGTGACCTAGCTAGTCCTGCGCCGCTTGTTTGACCTAGCTGCAAGTTTTGCAATGTAGCAACTACTGCACAGCATGTTTTGGCAATCACAAGAACCAGCCTCAAACTTCTCACATGCATACACAATTTGCTTGTTACCTTTGGGAAGTGGGATGCAATTCAATTCCTGATAGTCCATCCTTTTCGCGTTGGCTTCCGAGGCAAAGTACTTCTTACAAACACGGCACCTGCAGCTGCTGTAACGCCTATCCTCCTCAAAATAGTAGGACTCGAGGACCTCCTTATAGTTAGTTGCATCGTCATGATCGAGGGCGCAAACAGAGGCAAGCGCTTTTTCAATGGACTTGGGCTTGTTTGTTGGTGGGACCTTTGGAGTAGCCTTTCGCTTCACAATGGATTCTTTCCTAAAGTTATGGTCGGGGAACGCAGAGGCAAGTGTCAAGCCAGCTAGTTGGGCCATTCTTTCTGCAAAACCATGTGGTATATCATCTGCATTCTGCTCAATGAAGGTGAAAACAAAATTGGTCTCTTCCAACCCATCGTCAACAAACTGCTGACAGATCTTAAAGACATCGTCTGCATCAAACCAATCTGTCAGGCTCTCATACCTTTGCGACTTGGAAAACTGGGTGCACTTCAGCCAATATTTGGTTCGGTCCAATGACACCTCATGAATTTCGTTAAAGTCACTGTATTCACCATCAGGTGCATCCGTAGCAGGCTAAGCAAAGAAATGAGGATGCAGTATTGGTGCAGCCAACCCTTGAGATGCTGACTTACGAGAAGTTTGGGTGTTTTGGTTGATGCCCTCTTATTTGGCTGTTTCTAAGAAGCACGGAAGAGGTGAGTATTTTATGACAAGACCACAGAACTAACATATACGGGAGTGCAATTTACCTTTGCTAGTCTTTCTTTCTTTGCCACTTCTTGTGCCATGCTGTCACCCAAAGCTGCTGTTCGGGCCTTTGCCTCGTCCTCAGCTGCCTTCAACTGGGCAAGAATGGCTTTGTTCTCAACTCTTGCAGCTCTTAGCATCTCCTGCTGCTTTTTGATTGTCTTCTCTTTTTCTCTTGCAATCTCTTTTGCCTCTTGCTGACGCCTAAAATTGGCCAAAATAACCTCAGGAGGAGTCAATCGAAAACGTGCTTCTGGTGGTTTCCTTGGTGTTTTATTGTTGTTGTTAGCCGTTTGCTCTTGCTGACGCTGAAGATTCGAAAGATAAGCCAGATTGGCTTCTAAGCTCAATTCGGCTGGACTCTTGTGATCCTGCTTTTCCTTCGTTGCGGCTCTTGGTGGTTCTCCATTGTTATCACTGTTGGTTATCTTTGAAACTGGTTCAATTGGCTCTTGGCGCGCTTTTCTTGGACTTCTCCTCAACTTCTGCTGATCCCTTAACACCTATAATTGCAACAGTCACACAGTCAGTGTAGCAGACCATCCCATTTGATAGCATTCCTGGTTGCTGCTGCTGCGTCAACTTACTGATTGTGGGGGAGCCTTGTTGGTGAATTTGGGCTTACAAACAAGTGTTAGTGGTTTCACAAGTCACTGGATCAAAAATGACCAAACCGGAACGGGCTTACCACTACATCCTGTACTTGTACCGTGTGTGGACGTGACATTGACTGAGGATCCGAGGCCGACGCACGCAATGTCAGTGGCAGCTTCATTCAAAAATTTAAAGCCAGCCAACAAAAGATCTTACCGACTCGCGTCCATGTTCAGTGGAAGCCCGTAGTTTCTTTTGGAGCTCAGCAATGCTCATCAGTGTTGCTACCGCGCCACACGCCCTTTTCTCTGGAGACGCAAATCCTTTTGCACAGCAAAACTCAACATGCCTTTTGCCACCCCATCCGTCAACATACTCTTGCTCTACAAAACCGGCAGCTCTCTTCCGCCTTCCATTCTGGCGTCCACCTTTTACAGAAATGGTTAGTGTGACGCCATGGTACTTCGTTTCTGTGAATGGATGACGTAACTCTCGACACTTGTTCCCTGCAATGGTACGAATTGCAGATACCTTTGCCTTTCCACTTTTAGTTTGGTTTAGACTTTTCGTATCATTGGCATACCAAAGCTTCAAACTGCACATGACATCATACACAAGACCATTCATGATTCCTTCTTTCTCAAAGGGGACTACATAAACGTTGTACAGCTGCTCAAAGAAGTCAATGCGCGGAGGGCAATGCCTGTAGGCACTGCACACTTGTGCATGATCTCGACAAGCCATGTTAGTAACACTGTTGTGGAGTTTCTGTTTCACAATCTCTTCATCAACCATCATCTTCAGCTTGCTGTTCAGTTTCTTGTACAAGGTGATCTTCAGTTCCTTCTGAAACTGAACACAGTCCCTTACAGTTTCCTCATCCACTCGACACCCAGCAGCAGTCAACTCAACCTGAGCGGTTGTCTTTACATCATCGGCTTTGTTAGAAGTACAGGGAAAGCTCCGACTAATAACAAGGTAACCCTCTGGCTTGTCATAGTTAAGCTCGGGACTAGCCAACGTGCTATGTCTGGGAGCTGCTTCTCCGCAATGACGGCCATCTGGCGACACAACTTTACCTCGTTCTTCAGATGCCTTTAAAAAGCAATAGTAGGATCGCATTGCCATCTCCGTAGTTAAGCCAAGTGGGTTAGGCGTTTCATCATCTTTGTTTGCCTCAACAACAGGCTCTGATGATGATGCTCTGGCTGTAGCTCCAGTTTTCGAGCAATCGTTTGCGGACGAAAGACTCATTGTATTGCACTCAAATGTTTTCACCAACCTGATTTGCTGCGTTCTAGTACCTGCTGACTATTATTGCGTTCTAGTACTGCCAGCAGATAGCATCCTTGTCTAGCTCTCTACATAGTAGCCACTGGAAGGCTTGTAGGTCCCTGACCGTACAGTCTGAATCTTTGTAGGTTTTGTACTGGAGTGTACTAGGGCATCGATTGGTGCCGTGAGGTGCACCTTGGTTTTGGATATTTCTCAAGCAAACGCGAGGGGAGCTGAAACATGAGTAAGTATTTTAACGTCTTTACCTGACTTCGAAGGTTTTGTACGACAGAGACAGCATAATTCCCATGAAAGTGATCCTAAGTAACCATATTTAAATACTAGGCTGGCGATCTGCACTGAATCTGATAAGGACTTCATGTGCGTTGGTTTTTGTATGCTGCATCACAGGGGCAATGACATAAGATTGAGCGAGAACAGACACACTAGCATTACCTCTCAGCATTCCCTACTAGAAAGCCGACACGACCTCACTTAGCCATCCAACAAAGAAGCCTGCTCCGCTTTGTAGACTTCCTCCATCTCTTCAATAGTCATTCCATCACCGCCATTAATATACTTGCGTGAGATGTCCTCCAAGAGTTCTTTGACGGAATTGATGCGGTCCACGCTGAGATTGTTTTCGTCATCACAAAGGTCCGAGTCGCGCATTCGACGATAGATCTCCATGCCCACGTCTTTGGCCCTAATGAGCTTTTGATCGTTCGCAATCTGGACTTGAAAATATGAGACGCGATCAGACAACTTCAAGTTAATTTCGGCATTGTGAAGCCGGGTAGACAAGGCCTTGATGGCTTTTTTCTTGTTGGCAAGTTCTTGTAGAGCCTCCTCGAATGTCGTGGGTACAAATTCGTTTTTCTCACCCTTCACTTTCTTCTTGGGAGGTTCTTTTTGAAGCTTAGCGATCCTTTCACAACGACGCTTATGCCGAACAGACCTGTCCACCTTTTCAGTCATAGGTTTTGGAACCCCAATCTTTTGCTGGATAACATACTCGGAAGAATAGGTATCATCGTACAAGTAGTCATCCTCAGATGATGTGGACTGAACGTCCAATGCTGCTGGCTTCCTGTCATCCTCCGAGTCTTCCTCATCCAAGCCTGCAGTCTCCCGGCCGAGGACACGCACAAGTCCTGGTGGCCTCTGAATATGACGACTGGCCGTGTCAATGGTCCTTTCGTTGCTACCATCACGAGAAGAGTCTTGGGTCGGGGAGCGAGAGGCTGGATCTGAACTGCCACCAGCAGGGGTTACAGCCGTCGAGTGGGCAGTAGCACTGGGGTTACGATCAGTTGGGCTCCCATCGTCCTGACGGGTTGCTGTAGGAGCTAGCAACGCTGTGAGTACGGTAGGCACCACATTTCGTGTACCTTGCGCCTCAGATGGAGGAGAGCTTCCAGATGGCCCATTGTCTGCGTTCACGGTCGCCATGTTGAGAGTACAAGTGAAGAATTCAAACTTATGGTAGGAGGATTGTCTTTTGTGATGATGGCCGGATTGGTGAGGGCAATCTTGTGAAACGAAACGATCTATTGCATCGTTTCTCAGCGTGAAAACACCAACCAAAACGATGAAACTCCTCGCATCGTGTTCGTGTTGTAACTTCGGAACGCAATTTCGCCACGCGTGTGTATACGCTCAGTACTAGCTAGTAGCTAGCACGGAGCGAGGAGTCCTAATTTGCCACGCCTACTGTTTCTTCCATAGACACACATGATCTGCGCGAGTACTCCTGATTTGTGATTGGCCAAAGTTCAATCACAATTCCCTTTTGCGATCTTTTTCAGTGCCGCCCTGCTGTCCACGTTTCAACATCAATAAAAGTTTATCTGTACCTGAATATCTATATTAGCAAGGTCAACGATCACTTCTCACAAAAATGAGACTTGCACCTCCCCAGTTTCGAACCAAATAAATCATGCATTCTCGAAAGTATTTTGTCTCACATCTCCCACACCATGACAGCTAGTATCTCCTTGATGTGATAGAACTGTGTCTACAACATCATGAGTTCTAATAGGCCTATGAAAAAACCAAAGCTTATGCAGCATTTTGGAGTAACTAATTTTACAAATGTGCCATCTGGTGCAATGTTGAAAGTAAACCAGGAGCTCCTTAGATGTCCTGATTGCAAAGAATTGAAACCACAAGCAAAAGGGCTTTTTAAGCTACACTTGGTCCTCTTCGAATGTTCGTCACCATCATGCCAGACGCAATGGTTTCTTTGTACGGAGTGCAGCGGACGGCAACGTGTCCATATCACCAACAAACAAAAGTTACGAGACCACATGTCTAATCATCACTCTGATAAAAAAGGCCTGGCAAATAAACAGCAGTTTAGTTGTGACCAAGACTCAGACTTTAGTGTCACAACTTCCAATGCTTATGATGCTGACCATGCTCCCCATTCTATGCCAATTGACACGGATACTGCTGAGGTTGTCTGGAGTGCTGTTGTCAACTCATCCAACTTGGGATTCGAAGATACGCACAGTCAGCAATACTTTCAACAATGCTTTTTAGCAGGTTCGTTAAAAGCTGGACTTGATTATCTAGTGATGCGAAGTTCAAGCAGGAGCAATCTCGAGCCTCAAGATTACGTAACACAAAGCCTTCCATTGAACCACGCCGAAGTGCAGCTGCGAATAGCACACATTTCATTTTTACTGACAAAGGGAGAAACAGAGTTGGTGTTGAAGACTCTCGGAGGTGCCTACAATGTTGGTTGCGAGGATGGCTTTGCTTGTGCGCATGATCTTTTGAAAGACAAAATGGCCTCTATGATACAGAATCATGAACGGATCAATTTTGTCAACGTAGCTACAGCAATAGAAAATCTGGCAGTCGAATACAAACGGGATCTTGTCACAGCACCGGCATACAGGTGGAGTACACGCATCCCAACGGAATGGAGTGAACTAAGATCGAGCCATTTGGAGGGTGCTCGATCGATAGTTGCAAATCTCCCCATTCCTAAAGTTCTACAATGTGAGAAGGGTGAGCACTCATACGTGTCTTTGATTGACTGCATCCGACATTTTCTTGCACACCGAGATCTGTCCGATCTTGCTCTGATTAGAAATGATTTGTCAGAGCTCCATCAAGAATACATTGACCACTCGTCATTGTCAAGAAGGGCAGAGCAAATTCTACAGCAGTCGCAAAATAATGAAAGTGCGCTACACAGCTATATTTTGATTTGGAGTGACGATGTTGAGCCGAATCGAACCAAGTCAAATCGAGGATCTGTTTGGTTGATGACAGCAACAATTGCAACACATTTGCGGAATGGTCACTGCATGGATAATACATTTCCAATAGCAGTAGGTAAAAAGGGAGATGACCATGGTCCTGTTGTTGCAAAAGTCGAGCGTGATCTTCAGATGCTCCGGTCAGGATTGTGTGCTCCGTTCTATGTTGGTAGGCAACAGAAGAAAGCTAAGATGGTCTTCGAACTATTTGCAACACTCCAGGATCAACCAGAGCGACGTGACTTCAACTGTATGAGAGCGGGAAATGGTTCTCATACTGGAAGATTTGGCGTCTCAGCCGATCATCTTGCAATTTACAAAGCGAATGTATTACCGCTTTGTGGGCCATGTCTGCAACTAATGGAGAGCAAAATTGCTGTTGACGACTGCACTTGGCCACTCCCAAGTTGTCCGACATGTGTTAGATGGGATGTGCTTGATGACCCTAATCAATTGACGCTGTGCAAGCCTCCAAGTGACTACCCAACAACAGGAAGCTGTCGAATTGTGAATACAGCCGGTGGTAGTCCACTAATCCAGCCTTTTCGTATTACATACAACTCTCTAAAGGCTGCGATTGATACTGCGCACGAACAATACGTATCGGGCGAATGGACAACTCAATAATATGAAGTTTTTTGGAAGTCGAAGGTCTGTCCACTAAGTTTATTGAGAAGGCAATGGAGCACAGTAGTCGATCATACAGCCTCGAAATAGCTCGGCAAAATCCACAAAAATACCATGCCATTATTACAGCTGCAGAAATCGATCCAGTGCGATTTGAAAAGGTGCCCTATCCAGCTGCTTGGGATAGACCTACAATTGGCCTTGATCTACATCCTGATGTCATCATGCATTTACTTTTCCTTGGTGTTGTCAAGACGACAATATTGCAAATCCAAAGCTGCCTATCAGCACAATCCAAACTAAATTCTTTTAGAAAGTCTACTGAGAGCTACCTGAAAGAGTTTCAAAAGGTGCATATTGAATGGATTCCCATTCAACCATACCAAGGCGAACGGATGGGCGGATGGGTTAGTGAGAATTATTTGGGATTCAGTCGACTTATGCCATGGTTTTTTCAAAACATTGTTAATGCCGTCGAAATGACTGTGGACTTAGCTCCTCCAGAGGGTCTGCCTCCTGATAAATGGCTTCATCGACACAATAAGTACTGGCTGCAAGTTCGAGGTCTTGATACCAAAGGGGAAAAAATGAGCTCAAAGAAAGAGTTGCTAGGTTGTTGGCCGCAGGAGCACCTACCCCTTTACCTACCCCAGATATTCCACCAGCCGATGTGGAAGCAGTCTTAAAAGCCCTCTTGGAAATGCTGCGATGTGTCATGAATCCACGAGTGACACCTGCGCTTGTATCACGAACAAGGTATGCAGTTCGCTTGTTTTTATCAAAGTTTGACTCTCTTACCAGACAAATGCGTCCCAAGGTACCCCCCGTTCTTTCTAGCTACAATTTTATTTGCCTAGTGAACCTACCTGATGCCATGGAAAAGTTTGGCCCATTACGTGCCATATGGGAAGGAGGGCCGAGAGGAGAAGGCTTTGCACGATTTGCGAAGCCATTTATGACACAAGGATTCAGGCAGAATTGGCATCAAAGCTTGATGCTTAAATTACAAAGGGCAAAAGCATTTCAAAGCCTAATGGATGTGCCTGACGTTGAAACCTGCGATGGAGTACAGCAAGGTGAGGAGTTAGCTGATGAGCTCCGATCTAAGAAGGGATCATTCCACAAATATGAAACAGTCTTCACACTGCAGCAGTACTTTCGTGCTGAAAACGAAGTTGAAAAGAGGAGGCCTGTAAGTGTTGTTTTGATTGAGTTCAAAACAGGAGAAACTAATGTTGTTGCAGTTGTAGGAGACTACGATCATGTAATTCCAGTCCCCATGTCAAGTGTTGTAACTACTCCAATCGAACGCTTTGGATTCTGGTATTTTCCGTATGCGACACAGCTACGCCACAACCGGCAGGAGTGGAGATTAATAGCTCCGACTGTGAAGAGGGTAGGATTTGGGATGCTATTACCGCTGCTACAGGAAGGCCACTACGGAAACTATTTTACACTGATTTCTTCAAACTGGGAGAGCTTGATGCCAGGCAAAACCTTGACTAATTTAATAAGTTAAACCAGGCTATGTTGCTGTTCGTTTGTTTGCTGTTGTTGTGCTGAAGCAGATTGGGAGGTGTCGACATATGTAGTGAGCAAGTGTGTCCATCTACAGCGCAAGGCAATGAGCTCACTGATCGGAAAGAAGACCAAAATGTGAGGTCGGTAGTGAGAGTTGCAGGCGTATGTTTAACGTCGCCAGTTGCTGACTACAGTAGGAATTTTAGTACAAGAGCCAACTTTTTTGTTCTAACAGGGGGGTGTCCATGTTGAAGTTTGGTTGTACTGGCGTTTGTTGATAGTACAGATGCCATAGACGGCCACTCGCATCCAGAGTCACTGCCTGGCGCGAGTCATTTTTCACCACACACAGCCGTCAATCGAAGTAAAAGGATCTATCTTGTTGTGGCGCCAATCATTCATTCAAATCTGCTTGTCAATACAAAAACTAGCAGCGCTTTTATCTCCATAACAACTTCTACCGCCAGGCAGCCAAAACATACGTTCAGTTACCGCCTCTTTTCAGAAAATGGAACGGGAAAAGCATCTTGGTAAGTGCCTTTGAATGACCCGCATCTTATTCAATCTGTTGTCACAAATTGTTGGGACTCAACATCTTGTTCACGATAATGGCAGAGGATACGATGGAAAACGAATGGGGTGTGAATTATGTAACCCACACTGAGAGACGTTGTGGTCGTCGAACATTCAATGGCTTTGCTATTGATGTTGCGTTAGCAATTCCGGACTACAAACTCTATTCTGTCCAGATGTCTGGTACGGACGCCAATGCTGAGGCCATTTCGATGGCTACTGATGGTGACATGAAAAGGTGCCTGTTTGCGATAGGAAGCTACGTTGGTGGCGATAGGCAGACGCAAATGTATTCGACAAGTGGATATTCGGCTCGTCAGCTACTTGCAATGCCCCAGCAATACAACGAGGCCAATCCTCAGTGCCAAGAGCAGACAGTGCCTTTACCTTACCACATTCAAAGTGATTGGCTTACAGATACCCGCCTGCGCAAGTACGAGAAGTATTGTCTAGACCATCTCCATGAAACTCTGTTATTTGCTTTTTTTTCAGGTCGACCCTACAAAGCTATTCTACTGGAGTATATTCTAGGAGGCAACGGAGCCGAGCTTTCGTGTGAGTTCTTAACAAGCCTTTCCTATCTGTTGAAGCTCTTTGGGGTTGTCGTCATTGCAGACGAAGTCCTAACCGGTGGACAAGTAGGTACAGGCATTGCAATGACAACCAACATGCCTAGAGAGTTTCAGAAGTGCGTGGAATTCATTACCCTTGGTAAATTCATGGGATGCGGTCTTGTTTTGCAGAGGAAGCAGCCAAAACCTGTTGATGTCGGCTTGTCCCTACGTGGCTTCTCAACGTCAGCTGATTGTGGATTGGCTAGCAAGTTGTTGGAAGAAGTCGTCACACGCATTAATGCTGGGCTTTTGGAAGAGCGCCATGAACTTGTGTTAAGGAAGATGAATTGTTCATCGCCAGCCACAAAGGAAGACTGGTGGGGACACGGACTATTGTTGTTCTTTGCGTACAAGAGACCTCAAATCAAGAAAGGGTTGAAATCCCGTGCACTTCCAAGGCTCGAGAAGTCCAAGCTGATGAAACTAGAAACACACAAAACTGATTTTACCCGCTCTGTGGTGTGTAAACATATTGTTGAGTGCGTGGAAGAGTGGGTTCACTACCAACACGAGCAACGTAAAATTGGTGACGATGCCTTCCTTGCTTGGTTGGTAGAATATCTTTTGAGCGACCTTGTTGCAAAGAATGAGAGTATAGCACTTTTCCGTGCTCAAGATGTTATTGACTATATGGGTAAAGATGTTGCCGAGAAGACTGCATCAACGTACCATATAGGTCAGCTCGTCAAAACTGGCAGAAGAGTGGGACCAAGTCCAGATAGCCTTATCAAGCGCGCCATTGTGTCTGCGACCAGTAACACCAAGGATTCCCGGAGCATTTATAAGAAGCGACTTGGCAATAAACGTGTTGAGTTCAATCTGGTTGATGGCAGTATCTTGACTCCTTGCCGCTACGAAGAATAGCTTTTCCTGATGTTGTTTTTAAGAATACTGTAATGCTCTCTTTATGCGTCCCAGCCAGTACCATTATACACCCGTAGAATTCAAAATTAGCGCTCACTTTCTCTGTACTCATTTACACGTGGAGGCCAACAAGAACGGGGAGCAAATCAGGAAGTGTGCAAATTGGGATCCTTGCAGATCAAAAAGAGTACACAAGCAAATCAGGAAATGTGCAAATTGGGATAAATTGTGAGCGAGGTGAGAAAATGTACGAAATCCTACTATGTTCCCATGTTGAGTGCAAATCAGGAGTCACATGTCACATAAGCGCAATATAGGGAACATGTTCGGCGCAAATCAGGAGTCATCCTGATATGTTGAAGTGCGTGTACAAATTGGGAAAGCATCCCAATATGCAAAGCAAAATGCTCCCAATATGTGATTTTTGAATCACGTGTTCTCCTTTCCACACGAATACTCCCTGATTTGTTCATCAGTTCCCCTAATTTGTTAACAACTTCCCCGATATGCACGTAAATTCTCCTGATTTGTATTGCCCCCTGATTTGCAGAATCCTGATATGCGTCGCCCCTATTTTGCGAGTGCAAATCAGGAAACACTCGTTCGCAGTGAAGGGGAAACGCCACAACAAGGATCTCAAAGTCTAAACTCAATGCGTTGATATCAGACAAGAAGGCATTGGATTCGGAATTGGGACTGCAGCTTGGTATTGTTAAGAAACTCAAGGCTGAGCTCCAGAGAGCCAAGGATCAACTCATGGGCATCCTCACCAAGGATAAAGC
>JACCDI010091547.1_pt1 | contig 11800 bp, 7 predicted proteins | sample 7442791 | NCBI WGS metagenome assembly JACCDI01 (sample SAMN15323434, study PRJNA562643) | freshwater metagenome | isolation source: river surface water | place: USA:Blue River Watershed | collected 2017-08-15
CCCAAAGAACGTTTGTGCAAAGGTACGCTTTTTACTGCTTAACAAGTGGTAAAATCAGGTTGTATTCAGCCATTCGGACAAAATATGTTCCATTTTGGAGCGCTGAAATATCAATAACATCCATTTGTGAGTCCAACTGCACCTCTTGTACTTTACGACCTTGATTGTCGCAAATTTGAATGCGAATCATATCGGCAATGGACCTGCTAATGCGAAAACTTGCGGTTGTTGGATTCGGGTAGATCACAAATTGATTTTCAGTGAATTCTTGAACATTTACGTCTGTGAACTCGAAACAGCTTGAGGTATCTGTGCAGCCGGCATTCGTGACGACTACCGCAAAAATGCCAGCATCAGTTGGGGAGAAACTCACATTGGTAGCATTACTTATTTGGGAGAAATTATATTGACAGTCAACCCATTGGAAACTCGGCGTGTAGTTCCCGATGCTATTTACATTGGCTTGAAGCTGATTGTTGCTTTCAGAAATAGAAAGGATGTTTGGTTCGAGGATGAGCGATAAAATTTGTGTCGTGCAGCCCGTGGTTGTTCCTGTGTAAGTTCCACTTGCAGTATAAGTTTCGGCATTCCAGAAATAGGGCGCACATTGTGTCACATAAGTGGTGTCGTATTGCATTGGAATCATATTGAGCGATAAAATCTCTGTAATACAGTTGATCGTCGGTCCTAGATACGTTCCGCTTGTGTTAAACGTGTTGCCATTCCAATTGATCGGTGTACAACTATTGATAAATGTTGTGTCATCGCTACTTGGGGTTATGACGAGTTGCAAGATATTCGTCAAACAGTTGTTTGTACTGCCTACATAGGTGCCACTTGTTGTGTATGTATTTCCATTCCATGTGTAGGCATCACAGGTTGTCATATTGAGCACATTCGTTGCGCTTGGGGTTATAGTGAGGTTGAGTGTGATCAGTGAGTCGCCGCCATTTACATTGGTGAGACTGAAGGTATCCACGAAGTTACTTTGGGTATAAGTGACGTTGTTGATCCAGGTAAAACTATCGCAGGCACTAACAATGGCCGTACCCGTGTTGTTGAGGTTTTCAATGATGTTGACGCTCTGGGCATAAATTTTTGGTGTTCCGGACGTTTTTTCTTCTATGAAAACAGCAACAGCTTTATTTGTACTGTATTTAGAGAATTGGATTCGCGATTTATTGGCACTATATGTTGCCATAGGCTTGGTCTCATAGACCCATTGAAAAGTTCCGTTTTGATTCAGCAGACAGGCGTGTAAGGTGGTTGGAGTGGCGCCGTTATCATAGCCATCTTTGAGTAAAAATGCAGGGTCGCCGTTGAATAGTTTGAAGTCTGAAGCATTGACCTTTGAGCTTCCGATAGGATAAACGACTTTTGCTGTATCAGTTAGGAGTCTTGACCCTGTGGTTTTATCAAATTTTTGAACGTAAACACCTGTCGCAGACTGATTGGGATTGGTGTAGTTGCAAATAGACCAAATGTAGTTGGAGCCTGTTTCAAAAGCAATTTTTGTGTCCATTTCTTGATTGAAAACTTGGGTCGAGAAGTCTTTGCCATTGATGCCCCAAGGCAGCGTGCCGTCTGGATTGATCCTTTGCAAATAAGAATCAAAATGACTCGCTGCACTTGCTTTGTAACCGTAATAAACGATGTCTCCATCTTGTGAAGAACTATATAGCGTATTCCAAGCGGTCGCTTTATTGGAGAGTTGAACAGCGTTAGACCAAAGGGGTGAACCAACGCCATTGTATTTTTGAGCGTAGAGTGTTGACGAAATACCGAAGGAATATTGATGGAAGACCAAAAGGAAATTGTCATTGGAGAGCTCAAATAAGTCGGCAGGTGCTTTATTTCCGGCATTTTGTGATGTAACCACTACGGGGGCAGTCCAAACAGGCGTTCCGCTTGCGGTGTACTTCTGTATATTGGTTTGGTTGTTGTTGAGCCAAGCAATAATTGTTTGCCCGTTACTCAAACCTAGACACGTGACCACATAACCTGGTCCCAAAGCAATTCCAGTAGGAGCCCAAAGATGATTTCCTTGTGTATTCAATTTAAAGGCATAGCCTAAAGCACCATTTGTTCCTGTCACGCCAATCATGAGATTTTCGTCGTGGTCTAGCGCCAATTTCATAATCGCCGTAGAGGTGCTCATAGGTAACGCATTGCTAACCAAAATGCCGTCGGGCCCGAGTTGTTGAATACCTTGGTCATTGAGAACTTGAAGACGAAGTTCATAATTAGTTGGGCCGGCAACGACCTTCCAAAAAACCACATAGGTATATCCGGTGGAGGTGCTCAAGGATTTCATATCCGATGAACTAGAACTTGCAGCAAGTGTATTGATTGCTGTTTGGGTCGTCCATTGGGCAAATAATTGTTGCTGAAGTAGCAAACAGAGTAAAAGAAAAATGTTTCGGATGCTTGACTTATACATAATGTGCGTTTGAGGAATTAAAGTTAGTTCAATTTGAAAACTTGTGGGGTTTGTAATGGATTTGCCTCCAATTTAATATCCAAGATGCCGTGTTTAATGATAGCTACATTTCCTTGATTCAAGGACTTTACTTTCCAATTTCTTCGTTGCGCATTTGCATTTAATTGGGCTAAATCTAAACTCACTTGATCTTTATCTTGGGCACCCGGTATCCAAATCGCATACGTGCTTTTGTCCACTTGAGTGAAGACCCAGCTGCCGTTGTCGCCGTCGGTTATTTGATAGGGCGCGACGGGTTTGGAGTTGTAGATGGCTTGGCCGTTTGTTTGCATCCAGGCGCCGATTTCATCGAGGCGTTGGTAGGCGATGCTGTCCCAGCGGCCTTGTGGGTCGGGGGCAATGTTGAGCAGGAAATTGCCGCCACGCGAAACGATCAGACAGAGGTTTTTGAGTAAAGTGGCCGTGCTTTTGTATTGGTCGCCCGGAACGTAGCTCCAGCTGTTGGCCATGGTCATGCAAGTTTCCCAGGGATAGGGCAGGGGTTTGTCTGGGATGCTTTGTTCTGGGGTGAGGTAGTTTTGGTTGGGACCTTCGACGGCGCGGTCCACGACAATTAAGCCGGGTTGTAGCTGGCGCGCTTGGGCGGCGAGTTCATCCATGCGGATGTTTTGGTCAACGGGTTTGTAGCCCCATTTGGGAGAAGTGGCCGTGTAGGGTTGCACCCAGCCGCCGTCTAGCCAGAGGATGTCCACCTTGCCGTAGTTGGTCATGAGCTCCAGGATTTGGTTGTGGGTGAAGCGCACGAAGCTTTCCCATTTTTCGGGTTTCTTTTGAAGGTCGTAATTGGGGTTGCGGTCGTAGGGTGGGAATTGCGGGTCCCAGTAGTCGGGGTGATGCCAGTCTGGTTTGGAGAAATACGCGCCAATCCAGAGCCCTTGTGCCCTAAAGGCATTGAAAATACTCTTGGTGAGGTCGGGGTGGGTGCTCTCGCTGTTGGGGCAGGCAGGGTTGGCTGCAGTGTAGGGGCTGAACTGAGAATCAAACATGCAGAAACCATCGTGGTGCTTGGTGGTGAATACCATGTATTTCATGCCGGCATTTTTGGCTGCTTTGGCCCAGCGCTCTGGTTCAAATTGGGTCGGGTTGAAAGTGGTTTGCAGGTTGTTGTAGGCATCTAGGTAGTTGAAATACGACCCTGAGTGCGGGCCGCGGCGCTTGCACCAGTCTTCGTCTTCTGGGCAAATGCTCCAGCTTTCTACCACGCCCCATTGGCTGTAGGCACCCCAGTGCATGAGCAGGCCAAATTTGTAGTCTTGCCAAGTAGCAAGTTTTTCTTGTACTAAAGGGTCGGTAGGTTCAAGGTATTGTTGTTCATGGTGTTGAGCATTTAGTGAGAAGGAATATATGCCCAAAAGGGCTGTCAAGAGGAATTTATTTTTCATGTCCATAAACTTCAATTTCGTCGATAAATAGCCAGCCCTTTCCTGCAACACCTCGCCATTTGGGAAGTTCACCTGGGTTACCCACTATGATTTGCAAGGTTTGAGTAGGTTCTGTTGGGAAATTTGCTACCACTAAAGGATAAGAGCCATTGTTTTGTTGGGTATTCACAAATGGATTTTCTTGAAATGAAGCGAAGGAAATGCCGTTGACCGTTTGGCCTTTCACCTTGAGTTCACTAGGCCCCATGATCCAGGATTGGTTGTTGGCCAAGTAATGGATCCGGACGGAATCGATCACGTAAGGTTTGGCCAGTTGGATGCTCAGCTGGGCGTCTTGACCTTGCCAGCCCTGCCAGCCGCGTTGGTATTCGAGTGTGGAGCGCAGGCCATCATTTAAAGACGATGTTTGGGTCCAGGAAGTTGTATCGTTCAACGCAAGGCCATCTTTATAGCTCGCCGCCGGAAGATTGTGGTATTTGAGCTGCTGCCCTTTGGCTAAATGCTGCACTTTTGCTTCTTTCCAGAATTGGAGCGTCTTTTCATAGAATTCGTTTGGACTCAAGCGCGTTTCGTGAAGTAATTTTGGGCCATTGGCCTGCGCACACCATACAAAATCTTTGAGTAACTTGAGGTAGAATGCTTGGTTGTCATTGAAATACCAATCGGGGCCCGCTAGCGGAGATTTGCCTACTTCGATGAGCGCATAGCGAATGCTTTGTTCGGCCATTTCGATGCGCGTTATCTGCGCGGAACTCATGCCTTCGAGATTTTTGGCTTTTTCATACATATTGAGCGCCCATTTTAAATTGGCGGGGGCTAAATAACCTCCGATGTGGGTAATCGGTGGTTCGTAAAGCGTGAGTGCTTTGTTGCTGTTTTGCAAATCTTTGATTTGTGCAGCCATGACTTCCCTGACAAGAGGCCCCGCAGGTCCGTAAAAATAGTTGGTGAAATCAAAAATGAGTTTGGTGGCATCGCGGGTGGGGTCCCAGGCCCATTTGGAAAGAAGATAGGCACGCAAGGGCTGCATTTCTGAAGAGGGCGCATTGTAGCCTTGTTCAAAGAGCATTTGTACGCCATAAGCTTGGAACATCAGTAGGTTTTCTTGCAGGGTGGGCCAATTGGGAAAGGGCATGACCATATGCGAAAAGTTGATGACGTAGTCCCAGATCAGGATGTTGTGGGTCAGCGCCGCCCAATTGCGCAAGTCTTTTTCAAAACTGGTGCCGCGCAAGCTTTTTGCCCGGTTTTCTTCAATGGTGCAGAGCATGATATTCACGTTGGGCTCAGGTTTGGTGAGCACGGGTGCGGAGCGCGTGTACTGATACGCAAGTGTGGAGATGATCTGATCGGGGAAGCGCTTGGCGACTTCATTGACAAAGCGCAGCATGGTGCCTGCTTGGCTGTGTTCTAAGGAATCGGTGTGGTGGCAGGCGCTGCATTCACAGTAATTGTAGTTGTCCATCTGACTCACCGACCAATATTTGGCTTTCGGGTTTTTTACGATTTCTTTTGATAAATTGCTACACACTAATTCTAATACTTCCGGATGACTCAAGCAGACTTGGTCTTTGAGCCGCACCCCATTGCGCAAGGCGTAGTATTCCGGATGCGTTTCAAAATAATGCTCGGGTGGCAAGAGGCGATGGAGGGTATGTACCCATAAACCCCAGCCGGGATGGTTTTCAAAGGTGCCAACAGATTCGCCGCTGGTGAGTTTGTGCCAATCGGCAAAGCCACTGCGACGTGTTTCGCCGTAAAAAACTTCGCGATAGCTAAAAGCTGGGATGGATTCGTATTTGTCGTAGGCAAACTTCTTGGGCAGGGAGCTTGGAATGTGCAGCGCTTCTGCCTGAAAATATTCAAAGCCAAATTTGCGCTGCAGGACGTCGTAAACGCCATTTTCGAGGGCTTGGTCGGTATAGCCAAAAACTAAAATAGAATGCTGATTGGTGATCACGCCAAAGCCGTCGGTACCCCAATTTTTGCAATTCGGAAAAGAGCTGGAGTCTGGCCAGAAAAAATGAAGTTGATAAGGGTTGTATTGTTGCCCTATTTCTCTAAGGTAAAAATCAAAAGTTGATTGCGCTTTGTTGTTAAATAGTTCCTGTTGACCCAAAACGAGCAAAGGAAAGAATAAAGTGAGTAATAAAAAAGTACGCATAGCTGAGGTCAATTCCGCTTTAATGAAAACCGCCTTTGCCGCGGTAGAGTTGAATGGGTTCCTTGAATTGAATCTGAACCACACTGATCATGGGGTCCATTGCCGAAATAGGGATTTCCAAAAATAATGTGCCTGGCACGCTGCTCCAAGAAATTTTACCGACTTCGTTGAAGTCAATGGGTGTGTCGGAGCCCAATAATTGAATGGAAATAGGTTGGCTTTTGATGCCTTTGATATAAATGGGGATCATGAGGTTCAACTTGTCAGGGTTTGCACCCTGGGGGCTCGGAACAAACAAATTCAAAACGGTTGAATCCTTGCTGAGCGTGGAGTTGCCGTGGTAGTGACCGTAGGGGAGACCTGCAATGGTGCCGTAAATAGCCGTGCTGTGTTTTTGGGTCCAGCGGCCAAACTCTTTGAGGATAGCAATTTGTTCGCTGGGGATGCTGCCGTCGGCTTTGGGGCCGATATCGAGTAGTAAGTTGCCGCCCATACCCAAACATTCGGTAAAGATGCTGAGCAGTTCAAAATGACTTTTGAAGTGGTGGTCTTGAGGGCGGTAACCCCAGTTGTCATTGGTAGTGAGGCAGAGCTCCCAAGTGTTGCGGTCTGGGTGCAGCACCGGCATGTTTTGTTCGGGTGTGTCGTAGTCTCCGTAAGATTTCAGTCGGCCGTTTAAAATGGCGTTCGGATTGGTCTGATGAATAAGCGAATCAATTTTGGAAGCCTGCCATTCCGTTTCGGAGTGCTCCCAGTCGCCGTCGAACCAAAAAAGGTCTGGTTGCAATTGGGTATTGATTTCTGCAATTTGCCCATGCATGAAAGCCAGAAAGTTCGCCCAACGCTGCGGGTCATCTTTAATTTGATAACGACTAGAGTCTTTTAAAAAACCGGGGTAATCGTTGGAGGTCCAGTCTAGCAGCGAATAGTAAGCACCCTTCTTGAGGCCTACTTTCTCTAATTCGGCAAACAATGGCGCAATGAGATCTCGCTTGGCGGGTGTTTGGTAGGTGGTGCTCAGCGGAAATTTAGGATTCCAGTTTTTTTGTTTGGGCGCCTGTGGGGTTTTGAGTTGGGTGTTGTAGAGCGAAAGGCCGTCGTGGTGTTTGGTCGTGATGACGCAATATTTGGCGCCGCTTTCTTTGATGAGTTGGGCCCACGCCGCTGGATTGTAGTTTTCGGCCGTGAATCTGCTCATTTGGCTCATGTATTGCGCATAAGGAACCGTTTTGTTGTGAAAGGCCCAGCTTTCTGATGTGCCGTCTGCAGCGTACATGCCCCAGTGGATGAAAATACCTAGTTTGGCGTCGGCGAACCATGCGGTTTGTTGGGAGAAGGACAGGGTAGAGAGCAGTAGCGCAAAAATCAGGGTAAACTTCATCTCTCAAAGTAACAAAAACGCCTCGAATTTGCCAAAATTTAAACAATTGTTTAATTTTTTCAAGATTCTTAAACATTTGTTTAAAAAGAGTGTTTAACTTTGCGGCGCGCTAGCCAAAATAAACACATGAAAAGAGATCAAAGTACGGAAGAAAAAATCAAGGCAGCAGCCAAGAAAGTCTTCATGACCAAAGGTTTTGATGGCTGTTCTGTGCGCGACATCGCTAAGGAAGTCGGCAGCAACGTAGCACTGCTCAACTATTACTTTCGCTCTAAAGAAAAGCTTTTTGAGCTCATCTTTGAAGGCGCCATGAGCGATTTTCTGCAGTCCATGATTGCCGTGTTCAGTTCGGAGCTCACGCTCAAAGAAAAAGTCGAGCAACTCATCGATAAAGAGTTTTCCTTCTTTTTGGAGCACCCCGAACTCCCAATGTTTATTTTACAGTCCTTGCATCAAAATAAAACCGATGCCCCGATGCCCAGCCATTTTTTGGAGCCAATTGCCAATACCGGCATTTTTGAACAATTCGAAAAAGCCAAGGCGCAAGGCGAGGTGAGGGATGTCAGCATCAGAAATGTGACACTACTCCTGATGTCTAATGTGCATTACCCTTTTATGTCCAAAAAACTGACCATGCAATTTCACGGCATTAGTGCTGAAGATTTCGATGAAGACCTTAAAAAGCACAAAGAAATTGTCAAAGAACTCATTACCAATTATCTATTTATATCAAACCCAAAAGCATGAAAATGAAAACCCTGTTCTCCGGTGGACTGCTGAGCCTAATTTTTGGCTTATCGGCTCACGCCCAAACATTAGATTTGGCAGCTTGCTTGCGCATGGCAGATTCCGCAAATGCACAAATTAGAAGCGCCCAATTAGATGTCGCTATCAACGAAAGCCAACGCGCTGCGTATCTCTCCACGCGCATGCCGTCTTTAAATTTTACTGGCGATTACAAATACAATGCGATCATTCCAGGTCAGGTTGTTCCGGCACAATTTTTTGGAGGCCCAGCTGGGTCTTTTGCCGAAGTGAAGTTTGGCGTACCGGTTGTATTAAGCAACACCGTTCAGCTCAACCAAATTTTGTTCAATTCTCAAGTTAATTACGGTTTAGCCGCCTTGCGCATCAATAGTGAAATTGTCAAGATCCAAAGAGAAATGACAATTCAAGATGTCAAATACCAAGTGGCCAACACCTTTTTTATCTTACAAGGATTGTATCAGCAGCTGCGCTTCATCGATAGCAACATCTCATATGCCAATCGCATGCTTCAAAACATGGACTTAATGGTAGCGCAAGGCATGCTCGTAAAAACAGAGGCCGATAAAATCCGCATCAATCGCTTGAATCTAGAAAATACCCAAGCAAATTTACAAGCCACGCAAAGTCAACTCGAGGAGCTCTTGAAAATACTCATTGGCGTAGACCCGAAGACCAAAATTAATCTGCAAACCGATCAAATGGTTCAAAAATCTATTTTGGTGGATCAAAATGCAACTAACTTATTTGCACTCCAATTGCTTGAAAAACAAAAACAAATGGCACAAGAAGAGGCCAAAGGAATCAAGATGGGTTATTTGCCAAATGTCAATCTTTACGGCATTTATCAGTACAACGTCAATATGAACCCAGAAACCGATTTTAGAACGGGTATTGACGGTGCTTTTGTTGGTTTGCGTGTAGATTGGAACCTTTTTGATGGCCTCGACAAACACCATAAAGCTGCCATGAATGCCCTCAAGCAAGAGCAATTAGAAATGAAGGCAGCACTGGTTCAGCAACAACTCCAATTGCAAATTGACCAAAACAAACGACTCATCGACGTCAAAGCAAATGCACTTGAAATCGCTCAAGAACAACTCAAGTTGGCCGAAGCTGTGCATCAACACGCTAGCCTTAAATTTACAGAAGGGCTCATCGGGACCAACGATTTGCTTCAGGCCCAAACAGGCCTAGAGCAAGCCCAAACCGGTGTAGTGGCAGCCTACGTTGCCTTGCGCCAAGCAGAACTCGAATACTTAAAATCAAACGGAAATATCAAATAACAACACATGAAACGCATCATTTTTATCTCTCTCGCGGTTTTGGCTCTTATTGGGCTTATCCTTTCCAAACTCTTGTCTAATGCTGAAAAAGCCAAAAAGAAAATCTACATCCACGACATGGAAGCAGCGGTTTTGGTAGACACAGACCAACCCCAAATGCACACCTTTGAAAGCGCTTTTTCTTATTTAGGCGTCTTTGAGGCCATGCACCAAAACAATGTGGCTGCCGAAGGTTCGGGCAAACTCACCGAATTGTTAGTCAAAGAAGGCGATCAAGTCAGTAAAGGACAAGTTATTGCCAAGCTAGACGACGAGCTCATTTCACTGCAAATCGAAAATGCAAAACTCAATATAGCGCAGCTTAAAAACGACAACGCCCGTTTTGCCAACCTGAGAAAAGAACAAGCGGTTTCTTCTATGGAAGCCGAAAAAATGGAGCTCGCCCTCAAATCTACCGAAGTACAACTCAAGCAGTTGCAAAAGCAGTTGCGCGGCACGAAAGTCTTGGCACCTTTTTCAGGCGTAGTGACCAAAAAAATGGCCGACCTCGGTTCAATGGTGATGCCAGGCACGCCAATCGTGGAGCTCACCGACATCTCGCAGCTCAAACTGACCATTTCTGTACCTGAGCGCGATGTGCTCAAATTCAAAAAAGGCCAAAAAGTAGGGGTGAGCGTAGATGCACACGACAAAGAAGTGAGTGGTAGCATTTATAGTATTTCTGTTCAGGCCGACGGCTTGCACAACTTCAAGGTCCAAGTATTGGTGAGTAACACCAGCGCACAAAAGATTCTTGCAGGTATGTACGGAAACGTGACGCTATCCAACAACGAAAGCGTCAAAGCTTTGGCCGTGCCGCGCAAGGCTCTTATCGGTTCTACCAAGAATCCACAAATTTATGTGGTATCAAACGGAAAAGCAGTCTTGACGCCATTTAGCCCAGGAACGGCCGATGGCAACTTCTTAGAAGTGGTTTCGGGCTTGAGCGCCTCAGACGAAATTGTTGTCAAAGGCCAAGTGAACCTTGAAAACGGAATGAACATCAAACGCAACAAATAGCTTTATGACACTTACGGAATTGGCCATTAAGCGGCCCTCTTTTATCATCGTCGTCTTTACTATTTTAGTGGGCGGCGGGCTCCTCAGCTACAAACAACTCTCCTATGAGCTCATGCCCGATTTTTCGGCGCCTTTGCTTACCATTACCACTGCTTACCCCGGTGCATCCCCATCTACTGTGGAAAGTCAGGTTTCTAAACCGCTAGAAGACGTACTTTCCGGAATGGAAAACGTCGATGAGGTCACTTCTTTTTCTTTTGACAACGCTTCGTTTGTTTTGCTTGAATTCAAAGCATCTGCCAACATAGACGACGCCCTAGAAGATGCACAGCGCAAGATCAACAACAACCTTAGTAGGTTGCCAGACGACGCGCAAAACCCAATGGTGGCCAAGATTGAGCCGAATGCCACGCCGGTATTGCAGCTCAGTGCGGTAGCTAAAAATTTGTCTGATGCCGAACTCATGCGCCTCATGGACGACCAACTTTTGCCAGCCATAAAGCAGGTGAAAGGCGTTGCGGAAGTGCAAGTGATTGGTGGCGAGCGTCGCTCTTTTCGGGTCAATGTGGACAAAGATAAAATGCGCAAATTGGGCTTGTCTATGGCCCAAATCAATCAGGCTATATCCCTCTCCAATCTGGACTTTCCGACAGGGAAGATCAAAAGCAGCAACGAACAAATCACGGTGCGCTTAACAGGTAAGTATAAAAACTTAGATGACCTTCAAGATTTAGTCCTGATGGCCAAAGGAACCAGCGCCATTCGCTTGCGCGATGTAGCAGAAGTGGTAGATGCTTCAGAAGACCAAATCACCATCTCGCGTTTGAATGGCGTGAACGGTATTGGTTTGCGCATCAAAAAGCAATCTGATGCCAATGCGGTAGATGTAGCCAACGCCACCAAAGCCAAATTCAAAGACTTAGAGGCCAAATACAGCAAAGAAGCACTCAAGTTTACAATAGCAACAGATACCTCTTTACCAACCATTGAGTCGGTAGACGCCGTGATCCACGACCTCGAGTTGGCGGTATTCTTAGTGGCGCTCGTCATGCTCTTGTTCTTGCACACCATGCGCAACGCATTCATTGTCTTGGTTTCTATCCCAGCTTCCTTGATCTCTACGTTTGTAGCGATGTATCTCTTGGGTTATACCCTCAACCTCATGACCCTTTTGGCGATGTCTTTGGTCATCGGTATTTTGGTCGATGACTCAATTGTTGCACTTGAAAACATCTACCGACACTTGCAAATGGGCAAAAAACG
>JACCDI010342389.1_pt1 | contig 11796 bp, 5 predicted proteins | sample 7442791 | NCBI WGS metagenome assembly JACCDI01 (sample SAMN15323434, study PRJNA562643) | freshwater metagenome | isolation source: river surface water | place: USA:Blue River Watershed | collected 2017-08-15
CCTGTTTTATCAGGCGAATCGCTTCCAGTCCCAACGGGGACCTTGGCCGCTTCTCCTCTTGCGAGCGCGTTACGGCGTAAGTATGAGGGGAAATCGGGGGGTTGGGCAAGTTATACCTATATATATGGTCAAATGTCTTAAAAGGCTGTCCTTCGGGTTTCCGCTGGTAAGGCCCGCAATGGCTAAATGATTCAGAGCTAATACCCCTCAACTTTTATCAATACGCTTCTAAAATTGAGCATCTCGTTAGCCACAACCCGTGAGTAGCAAGTTGGACTGGATAAGGAATAAGAAAAGATGAAATCTAAAGCTGCGGCGGTAGTTTCGGCACTTTTCTTAACTTTGAGTTTAATGACACCTGCCAATTCAGCTGCAAATGATCATCAAAACGGTCAAATATCTGTGAGCTGGAAAACTACAGATATGATTTTAAACTCTAGTTCATACATTGAGCAAGAATTTATTCCAACCGAAAACGCCGGATTTATTGATGGAGCTCAGCATCGCTGGACAAATGGTTTCCACTTAAATTTTTGCTGGCAAGGTGCAGGTAGCTTAACTAGTAGCGGTGATAGATGTGGTTCTGCAGTTGTGGGTCTTGGTACCAAAAACGGTTCCAATTATTTTGGAAATTTTGATTTTGCAATCTATAACGCCGTTGATTACTCAATCTTAAAGTCAGAACAAAACTTATTCTGCAATAAAAATAATGAAGCTGGATATATTGGTAATATCCAAACCCACTACATAACATGCTGGCGGGGTATAGTGCTGCAAATTGGCACTCCTTATGTAATTAGAGTGCAATGGGATTCCTCTAATTCTGTTAGTGATAACAATTGGTGGTCTGCAACATTAACTAATAAGAACACTAATGAAACTATCATAAATGGAAAAATCAAGGCAACATCAAATTCGTTTAACGAGCGATTAGCTTCGCTACAAACCATAGTTTTTTATAACGGAGACCCTAAACCTTGCGATGCCGTTCCTATTTATGATGTTCAAGTAACTCCGCCAAAATCTAGAAATATTAGTAGCACTTACTTAAACCAAAGAGTTGGCACATGTGTTAAGGCATACGCTGGCGAGAGCAATGAAAATAAAGGTTACTATTCAATAAGACTTGGTGGAGCTGAACCTGAAAAAAGAGAACCAGGCTATCTAAGTCCAGCCACGCCTAGTGCTTCTCCCGTTGCTTCTGCAACTCCAAACACAAATCAGGTTTCCGCTAAAACAAATCCAATTGCTCCGGTTTTTTCTGGAATTAAAATTTCTGGCAACACTTTGAATATCTCCGTAAATTTGGGTTCTAGTCGACCAGATACAGTTTATTTAATTGCACCAAAATTATCATTAAATTCGCAAGAGAAGTTACCTGGAGAAATAAATGGCGATGTAGCTAAATGGGTAATTAATTTTGATCCTAATCTGCTTAAAGGAAATATACCTTTGAGATTTGTGAGTACAAAAGATGGATTAAGCTCAAATGAAACCAAAATTGATTATTTGATTCCAGACTTAAACCAAAAAAGTAATGCGCCTGCAAAACTACCCGCTGCACCTGCAAAAATAACGTCAAGATTAGTCGGTGTAGATTTATTAGTTTCTGCAAAAATAATTACTAATGGAGCAAATGCTGCAACAGGTGTCTCCTTATACTCAAAGACACTTGGCATCAGCCGATCTAAAGCAATCAAAGGTAATTTGATTGCTAATGGAGTAATTTTTTCTGTACCTATAACTCCAAATGCTTTAAATCAGAAAATAGACCTCAACTTGTTCTCATCAAATAAAATTGGTGATTCACAAGTTGTTGTTAGTTCATTTTCTATTCCGGTTCCAAAATCTCCTACATATACGGCTGGTAATCAAAATACCTCGACAGTTGTGTGCTCAAAAGGTCAGACAATCCGTACTTTCCTATCTAAGAATTGCCCACCTGGGTGGAAGGTTAAATAAGTTCTGCTTTGCCCTTAATGGGCGTTAAAGCCAATTAAATGACCTTTAGACATGGCTTTTTATTTGCTTCTTGGCCCTTTTCTGAAAAACTTACGCAATGGAACGCCTGCGCCCCGGAGACCCAGATCAAATTGGGCCTTACCAAATCATTAACCGTTTGGGTTCGGGTGGCATGGGCGTGGTGTACATGGGTACAACTGGCACGCGTTCGGCAGCTATAAAAATAGTCCGTGATTATCTTTTGGAAGATCCAGCCTCACGTACACGCTTATCGCGTGAAGTTAATGCCTTGAAGAAAGTAAAAAGTCCTTTTGTAGCAGAGATTATTGATTCTGATATAGATGCAGAGCGAGCTTGGATCGCAACTAATTATGTAGATGGACCAAGTTTAAAAACTCTTATCGAAAATGAAGGAGTTTTATCCGAACAAAAATGGTTTGAATTTGCACATGGACTTATTAGCGCATTAGCAGCTGTTCACACCGCAGGAATAGTGCACAGAGATGTAAAACCATCAAATATTTTAATGTCCGCTAGTGGTCCAAGATTAATTGACTTTGGAATCGCGTTTTCAAATGATGCTACGGCAGTCACAAAGACGGGTATGGTGGCTGGAACCCCAACTTGGTTTGCTCCTGAACAATTTCATACAAATAAAATTACTAATGCTGTTGATATGTTTTCTGCTGGCTCAATACTTTACTTTGCAGCAACTGGTGTAAGCCCGTGGGGCAAGGAAGATACTTCAGTTGCCACAACTATGAATGCAATTTTGACAAAGGTGCCAGATTTAAACCAGTTAACCCCTGCACAACGTAGACTTATTGAACCGCTTTTAATCAAAGAGCCAAAAGATAGATACACCGCAAGCCAAGCGCTCTCATTAATGCAAGAGATTAAAGCAAGCACTGGAATCTACTTTGCTGAACCAAATGCTGAAAATAAAAAGTCAAGGAAAAGTTTTTATGCAGTATCAACTTTAATTGTCTTAGTTCTGGGAGGAGCACTTGGGTATACCCAAATTGCTTCTTCGGGAAAAGACGTACAAACAGAGCCCCCTGCGCCAATTATCAAGAAATGGAGCATTCAAGTTGAGGGTGAAAACAAGCCTCAGACTGGAACCGGCACCAAATTCGAATTTTTTGTCTGTGATCAATCCGTTCTCAAGGATTCTCTGAAAATCAGAGAGATTACTTTGCCAGCGGCGAAAGAGCCGCCAACAACTAAAGTTATTACAAATGACAAACGTTGTGGCCAAAACTTTGACACGATTGTTATTGCTGGTGAGCTACAAAGCGGCAAAGACGAGCGCCAATATGTATTAGCTGGGTCAACAAGCACTGGATTCTTACTGCAATATAACTTCACTATAAAAGAGGTTATTGCTTGAAAAGATTAAGCACAATATTACTTTCAGTTTTTGTTTTTAATTTGCTTCAAATTCCAAGTGCTTCTGCAGAAATAACTGTTTCACATTTTATTGGTTCTGGAGGTATGGGAAATACCGACGGAGATGCAAATACAGCAAAATTTAATAGGCCTTCAGATCTTGCAATTGATTCAAATGGAAACACTTACGTACTTGATAATAATGGAATTCGAAAAATCGAATCTAACAATAAAGTAACTACGATATATAAACATTCAGATTCAGGAATGACTTATTGTGGAATAACTATTGATAACTCTAATAATCTTTGGTTTGGAGATTGCAGACGCGGCAGTGTCTACAAAGTTTCTACAAGTGGCACTTTGATTCGAACAATAACTTTACCTAATCCACAAAGCACTTGGATCTCAAATATGCAAGGAATTGACGCGATGCCTGACGGATCAATTCTTGTCAATAATTGGTTTAATGGCAAAATACATAAAATTAGTACTGACGGAAATGTTAGTACTTACCTTCAAAGTCCAGTTGCTGGAGGTTGCAATGACTATCCAAAACCATCCGGGATTATTTGTCCAATTGGTATAGCAATATCACCTAGTGGTGATGTTTATGTACTTAATTCGGGCTCTTCAGGTAATGAGATCCTTAGAGTTAATTCAGATCTTTCAACTACAAAAGTGAGCACTGTTTCAAATCCCAATACCATCAAATTCACTAATGGTGCATTACATGCGACAGCTGGAGATCCTCAAGGGAGACTTGAATGGCGCTTATACAAAATTAATGGTCTGTTTGATGCCCAAATAGTTTTAACTCGTTCAGATTATTATAGATATACAACCAATGGTTTCGAATTTTTTGACTCAAACAACATGATGTTAACAAGTAACGAAAATCAAGTAGTCAGAAAGATAAACGTCAACACAGGCAATCAAACTATTATTGGCAATATCAAATTTGGAAATGATGATGGAGAGATTTCAAAAGCTTCTACCTTTTATCCCTCAGGAATTACCGAGGACACGAATGGAAATATTTACTTTATTGATTATGGTGGCGTCAGAAAAATCTCAAATCAAGGTCTAGTATCGACAATTTACAAATCAAACGTAAATCTCTACTCTGGATTAGTCTACGAAAATCAGAAATTGCATTTTGTAGAAGGTAGTCAAATTAAAACAATTGACCTAAATGGAGCAATTCAAAGAACATTGAATGCGAATATTACGGGTGATTATCCAGTAAATAATAATAATGCATTATCTGTTAGTCCATCAGGAGTTATTTATCTTTTAATGTCTCGTGCCAACGATTACGGAACTAAATTCATTCGAAAATACGATTCCAATGGTTCTTTCACAGATTTGCCAACTTTATATACAAATTATTCAGATGTTAGATTTTTAGTTGATAAGAGCGGTAACTTAATTGTTGCAAGTCAAGGGCAAATTAAAAGACATGCGGGTGATAATTTAACTGTTGGAACCTCTGTTGCTTCGTTCTTTGGTTACAGCCAAAATATCGCACTAGCTAACGACACTGATCTTTATGTAATGAGCCGAGATTCGAATATTTCAGCTTTAAATCTAACTAGTTCAAACGGAACCACCCAGAATTTAATAAATGGTCCTTCAGATTCATCAATTAATGCGGGTGCGCAATCTGGTTTCAGCACAGTTGGTGGAATGTTGGTCTCGTCTAATGGCAACATCTACATCTCGGATTCACAAAATCACGCAATTCGCATTATCAAATACACAAAAAGTAGTTCAAGTGGAAGTAATAGCAATAACTCAAATAGTAGTAATTCTGGGTCAAGTAACACCTCTAAACCGACGCCTCCTGCTGCTCCCTCCTTTAGATCCTTCAATGTGCAAGGCAATACTTTAAACTTACAACTCAATGTAAATCTTGGAAGTAAAGCACCCGATAAGGTTTATTTGATAGCGCCAGATCTGGGAATTACTGAAAACAATAAATCATTTGCAAAAATTGCTGGCGCTTTTGCAAATTGGTCCATAACTTTGCCCTCAACATTAAGTGGCAAAGACTTAAAATTGCAATTTTTCTCTGTCAAAGATGAAGTTAATTCCGAACCATTAGATCGAACTATTCGAATACCGGCTGCTACGCCAAAAGATGTGAATACTTCAGTTCCCCTTCCTGCTGTTAAAGCTAAATCGGTGATCTCAACAGCAAAAGTCGTGATCACGGCAAATACTCAGCCGAAAAATAATGCGATGCCAAGAAGTGGCTATCTGATTGTGCCAGATTCTGGAATTACCGCTGAAAACCCATTGCTGGGGAGATTAAGCGGAAATAAAATAATTTTTACTTTACCTGTATTGCCTGCAATGGCTGGCAATCGAATTAAAATTCAAATTTATTTGGTTAATGAAATGGGAGATTCAAAACCATTGAATCTAAGTGTCTTGGTACCAAAACCATCTGTGCCTAAAGTCGTTATTCCTTCTACTCCTAAAGTACAGACAGTAATTTGCAAAAAAGGAAATCAGACTAGAACTTTTGCTGGAAAAGCTTGCCCACCAGGTTGGAATTGATGAAACTTTTGGTTGAATGGGAAAGCGGCTCCCTCATACTTGAGCCGGAATACACCTATATTTTAGGGAGAGATGACGCCTCCGATATCTTTATCGATTCGCCCAGAATTTCTCGCTCACATCTACGTTTTTCATTTAAAGGTAAAGATTGGATTCTAGAGGACTTGGAATCATCGAATGGTACTTTTAATGGTAAAAATCAGATTAAGAATGTGAAAGTAAAACAGGATTTAACGCTCAATGTGGGCGGGGCAGACAATTATGAAATAAGAGTAATGCTGCTAGATAACTTTAAAACTGGACAATACAGCACTGCGCAAGATACTAAGCAAACTTCTGTAAATATAAAAGCTGGAGCAAGAATTGCCGAAAGTGTCTCACGAATTAGATTACGTAAAAGAATCAAAATTGGGCGTGACGCCAATAATGACTGGGTAATTGATGATCCCAATGTTTCTCGTAACCATGCAGAGATTTTGCAAAATACAGGTGGGCAATTTGAAATTGTCGATTTGAAATCAATGAATGGCACCTTCGTAAATGGCTTAAGAATCAAACGTGAAGCTTTAAAAACCGGTGACATTATCCGAATCGGTGCAATAGAACGCATCTTTACATTGGATGGACTTGAAACTACTTCTGGTATTTCTGGTACCGATATTGTTGTTAACAATGTTTCTTTTGAAATCAAAGGCAAGAAATTGCTTGATAACGTTTCTTTCAAATTGGGCGCTCGTACACTGACTGCAATCATTGGGCCATCCGGAGCCGGTAAATCAACAATGCTTGGAGTCTTAAATGGACGGACCAAACCTTCGGCTGGCGAAGTAAAAATTGGTGGAGTAGAACTTCATGAAAACTTTCAATCAGTTAGCCAAAGAATTGGTTCGGTTCCGCAAAGCGACATCCTGCATACAAATTTGACGGTAAGGGATGCGCTCTCATATGGCGCAAAATTAAGGCTGCCTGATGACACCACCGCAAAAGAGAGAAATGATCAAGTAGACGCGGTTTTAGAGAAATTGGAACTGACTGAGAGAGCTAATTTACGTATCGATAAGCTTTCGGGTGGCCAAAGGAAGCGGGCAAGTATCGGCTTAGAGCTTTTAACTTCTCCAGATGTGCTGGTTTTAGATGAACCAACGTCGGGTCTTGATCCGGGATTAGATGCTCATGTTATGGAGACACTTCGCAATCTAGCCGATGGTGGTCAGACGGTAATTGTTGTTACGCACTCAGTTGATAACTTAGATATCTGTGACAATGTGGTGTTGATGGCATCTGGTGGCCATGTCGCATACTGCGGCCCCGCGTCTTCTGTTTTTTCACAGTTAGGTAAGAAATCTTGGGCAGAAGTTTTCCGTTTTCTGGCTTCTGAAGAAGCAATCCACCTGGCAACGCAGAAACACACCAATACATTTACAACCGAAATTAGCGAACATCACTTAGTAACTAAAAATAAGAACTTCATGAAACAAACTTTCACTCTTGCCTCAAGATATCTAAAAGTAATTGCATCAGATAGATTTTATTTGGCACTGCTTGCCTTGATTCCTCTAATTATTGGTTCAATTGCATATCTAGCAGGAAGTAGTTACGGATTTGGTCCGGGTTACAGAAGTGATTTGGGGGTAGATGTAAATCCCTACGCTCGCGGCTCGATTCTGGTCTTGATTTTAGGTTCTGTTTTCGTTGGGCTATCAACCAGCATTCAGGAAATAGTGAAAGAGAACCAAATTAGAATACGTGAACAAGCGGTCGGTATAAAACCAATTAGTTATCTATTGTCCAAGTTTATTGTTTTAGGTTTAATCGTTCTATTGCAGATGATTGTCTTTGTACAAATCGTGCTCTGGGGAAGACCTATTCCAGAATCTGGACTTTTATTTGGCAATAGCAGGCTAGAAATTACATTTATTTGCTCGCTATTGGCGTTTACTTCGATGGTTATGGGTTTATTTATTTCTGCTTGGATTTCATCCTCAGAACAAGCGATGCCAGCCTTGGTAGGTATGACTATGGTGCAAGTCGTGCTTTCAGGTGCGATGCCACTAAATACCGGTGGTGCGGTTGACCAACTTTCAGTGGCCTCCCCTAGCTACTGGGCAACCAACGCGCTCTCAGCAGCGGTCGATTTAGTGCAAATTTCTCGAATTACTGAAGTTTCGCAGCAAGATAAATGGTCAGCCACAGCATCAAACCTAAGCCAAAGCTATTGGTATTTGCTTGCCTTTATTATCATTTTCGCAGTTGGTTCTTTCCTACGAATCAGAAAATCACGCTAGGTGGATATGAAAAAAGTAATAACAGCCTTAACGACTGTATTTCTCTTAGCGGTAAGTCACGTTATACCTGTAAGCGCTGCCGATCGAGTCCAAATTGCAAGCATGATTGACTGGAGCGGGGTTACATTAAATAGAACTAATACCACAATCTCACAAAGCATTACTTTGACAAGCGTTCCCAGTTTTGTTGATGCAGAGACTCATTTTTCGATTAATATCGGCAACGGAGAGAATATTCTTAGCCCGAATTTATATTTATCAAATAGAAATACAGCGGTCTTTGGAGTATTTGATACACCTGAAGATACAACTTTTGAGGCTAATAATCCAAATACTGAGTGCAATAACAGTGCTCCGAATCTCTTTTCTAACTATTCAAGGTTTCAAGCAAGTTGCACAACAAATGTATCTGTTGTCGCAGGAGAGACTTACACTTTTACTTTAGTTAGAAAGGGAGAACTTTCTGCTGTAGCTCTGGCTGCAAATTTGAAAATTGAAAGCAGTGGTCAAATTATTGACTTAGGTACAATTAATTTTAATGCTTCTACAGAGACTATAAATAGGAGCAGTTTCCTTACCGCATATAATCAAACCTCAATATATGCAACAAATTTACAATGCGATACTAAAATTGATTTAGGAGTTATTTATTCACCTTTATCGTTGAATAGTAAAGCTCTGAAAAGTCAAAAGACTAGATTAGGGACCCCTAACTGCTCAAACTTTCTACCTGTCTCAACGTCAGACGGTTCTTATTCAATAAATTTCGGTTCTATTAAATCGACTAATAACGTTGATTTCACCTGCCCGATTGCTGAAGATGTTACCTCTGGGGATGCGCAACCTAAAGTAACTGGCTTCTTATTTACTGGAACAAACCAAAGATATGTTCGTTTTAACGATGGAACTAAAACCCCGGTGACAACTGCAGCAAATTTAATTGGTTGTTATGGAGATCTCTCAGGCATTGCAAGGCAAAAAGACATTGGATGGCAATACGGAGTAATAAGTAGAGATAGCCAAGGTTTTTATTGGAAAAATGGAGCGGGAGTACGCTGGGGATTGACTTTAGATTCAAGTGGGCTAGCTCTAACAACTGACACCAAAAATCCTTATTACTCTTCTGGCAATAAATTTAATTTGGAAGGTGCGGTAGCTCCGGTAGCAAATTCACGCAGCGCGCGTTCTAAATTGAGTTGGTCAAGACCTGAGAGTCTTTTACCAGGTCTGTCTGAAGTTAGAGTCAAAGGTTATTTTGATAACAACACTGCATATTTTTCTAACACCGTAGAAAAAACACTCATCACGACTACTCCTTCGAATCGATTGCCAGTTTGGAGTGACACGACTGCGATGGGTGTGAATGCTTCAATTTGGTGGGGTGGTTATTTCATTCCCGATGAGACTGGCACTTGGGATTTTCAAATCACATCAGATGACGCATCTTTTATGTGGATAGGAAAAGATGCTGTAACCAGATATGCGATGGGGCCGGCTACAGCCTTCATTTCAATTCCTGATAGTCATCCGCCCCTTACTTCATCTAACAGCATTTATCTTGAAAAAAATAAAATCTATCCGCTACGTATCCAATATGGAAATTATGCTGGCCCTGCAGGTACCTTTAAATTTGAAGTAAAGGCTCCTTCATTTAAAGGCAAGTGGGATACAAATCTTGAAGGATTAATTTGGCAAACTGATTACAGCGATAGACAGGATTGCACAAATTATGGAATTTCCTACACACTATCAGCAAGAATGGGTTTTGGTGTGACAGATGTTCCAGACTGCATCAATAATCCAATCAAATATGAACTAAATAGCACATCTAACGTAATTGATTTGGTAAATGCAAAATTAGCTTACTCTCAATATTTCAGGATGTTAGTTTCAAAGATTCAGATTCAGGAAAATGGTGAGAAACTTAGATATATTCTCAATTACAACTCTGATCAAAAGCTAAATTTCTCTGCATATACAAATTCCAACAAGCAGCTAGTGGAAGCCACAGTGAATGCTGGAGATTCAAGTCTAGTTTTTGACTTAAATAAGAGCGATTTACAAGCAAATTCAAACATTATGTGGAGTTTCTACCTAGATGTTAATAGGCGCGTATTAATATCTCATGATTCAAAAACATTAATTTCGACTGTTTCAGAATTCAATTCAAAGTCTTTCGATTGGGCGAATTTGGTTAGTTATGGGACAAATACAAATACTTCAGGCAGTACGAGTAATGCCGTAAATAACAAACCACCTAAACCAAGTTTTAAGGGTTTCAACATAACTGGTAATACTTTAAATCTTAACTTAAATATTGGATCTGGTACGAATAAGCCCGACAATGTATTCTTAATTGCACCAAATCTAGGGATAAAAGTAGCTTCGAGTGGAAATATTGGTAATGGAGTTGCTACTTGGGCTATTCCTCTTAGTGCTGCAGTTCTTGGAAATCAGACAGAATTAAATTTCTTTACAGAGAAGAATGGCATTAATTCAGATACTTTAAGTACAACTATTAATCTGCCTGATTCCAAAACTAATAAATCTGTGCCATTGGTTGCAAAGAATGCAAAATATGTAATTGGTGCGCTATTGGTTAACGTAACAGCACAGACACAAACCAAGGTGGGCGCGAACGCAGTAGGTGGCTACTTGGTTTCAACAGCGCTTGGCATAACCCCCTCAAATCCTATTGTCGGGCGAATTTCAAAAGGTTTAATTTCATTTGGAATACCTGTTAGTCCAGCACTTGCCGGGCGTTCAATTTCAACTCAAATTTACTTAACAAATGAAATTGGGGATTCCAAGCCTTTGAATTTAGTCATTAAGTTCCCGGGAGTTTCGGCACAGACTTTGCCAAATAAGAAGATTGACTCTGTGATTTGCAAGAAAGGAACGCAAGCTAGAACCTTCGTTGGTAAGCAATGCCCACCTGGCTGGAAGTAATCACTCTCGAGCTTGGTAAGAACCTTCTAGCGGCGATCAAATCGCTTGTAACCTATTGTTAGACAGCCGATACGGTCCAGGTGAATTTATGGACCCCTGGGCGGATTTTGTACTGATTTAATGTGTCCGGGCCGCAGGATGCGGTGCCGACTCCGCGGTGGGCGGCATCGATAGTGACCACGGTGGTACCGCTTCGCGTTACATAAACATTATGTGTGGCATCGGCAAGAGCTGCTGAGGTAACAGGAAGCACCGTGACCATGCGTGGTTTATCTAATTCGATTCGTAATCCGCGGTTTTGGCCGTTACGTAATTCAAACCAACGAACACCAACGTGGCCGCCGCATTCTTGTGGCTTGATGTAGTCAGTTAATTGATCTTCGACTTTGCCAAAGTAGCGACCGACTTTGCCAAGTGCGCGATCTGGAACTGTTTCATGTGGACCGACGCCGAAGTATTCGTAATTTTCTAACGCGCCGTTAAGTTCAAAATTAATTCCAACGCGAGCAACATCATCTAGTTGATTAGGTAGTGACACGGTTTCGGTAATTTTTATCTGACCTGCGACTACTTCAACTTTTTGAATATGCTTAACTGAAATACCTTTGCCGGTTTTCCAAGTTTTGGTAATTAGCGCGCTCTTGCC
>JACCDI010434843.1_pt1 | contig 11793 bp, 10 predicted proteins | sample 7442791 | NCBI WGS metagenome assembly JACCDI01 (sample SAMN15323434, study PRJNA562643) | freshwater metagenome | isolation source: river surface water | place: USA:Blue River Watershed | collected 2017-08-15
AATTAGAATATCAATTGTTTCAACAGATTTATGAAATGGGTCAAAATACAATATCCCAACTATGCAAAAACAATAAAAAATATTAAAAAAAAATTTCTTCACCATTTAATCATTTAGTTTAAACTTCGTTTTTGACATTCAAAACTTAAAAACATCAAATTTCTTACATTCTCCAAATATACCATTTTCCCATAAAACCAATCTACATAATCTTTACCGAAGTCATACTCAACGACCCCGCCACTAATTTGTCATTAAACAAACTCAATTCTTCAGTTTTGTCTTTCAGTCCCAAGGTATAAATCAATGGCAAATAATGGTCTGGTGTGGGAATTGCAATTTGTAAAGCGGTGCTTTGTTTTTCGTAATCAATAAGCGGTTGGAAATTGCCGTTCAATAAATAATTGTTTATGGTTTCTCTAGCTTCAATCGCCCAATCGTAACCGTAATTGTCTTTATCAAAATCAGAAAAATCGACTAATCGCAAGTTATGAACAATATTGCCACTGCCAATGATTAAGATGCCCTTTCGGCGTAAATCACTAATTTTTTTTGCCAATTCAAAATGATATTGAGGAGATTTGGTGTAATCAATACTCAACTGGATTACGGGAACATTGGCTTTGGGATACAAATGCTTGATTACACTCCAAGCGCCGTGATCCAAACCCCAATGCTCGTCCAATTCTACTTCAATTGGCTTTAGTAATGCTGCAGTTTCCACTGCTAATTCCGGACTTCCTTTGGCTGGATATTGCACGTCAAACAATTCCTGTGGAAAACCTCCAAAATCGTGAATCGTTCTGGGTATTTCCATCGCAGTGACTTTGGTTCCATTGGTAAACCAATGCGCTGAAATACACAAAATGGCGTTGGGTTGCGGCAAGGTTTTGGCCAATTCACGAAAACCGGTCACAAATTGATTTTCCTCGATGGCGTTCATGGGACTTCCGTGTCCCAGAAACAATACAGGCATCTTTTCAGTGTTCGAAAAAATGCTTGAAACTTTATGTAAATCGTTCAGGGTGTTCATAGTTGTTGCCTTTTTAACCGCAGATTCGCAGATTTTTAATTTATAGAAATGCCACCAAGAATTGCACAAATATATTAGTGGAAATTTGTGCAATTTGTGGTTAAAATAATAAAGAAAATCTGAGAATCTGCGGTTATTTTTAAAAATTATTCCACAAAACTCTCGTCCTTAAATCCTATCAAATATAATTTATTTTTTGCTCTCGTCATAGCGGTGTACAACCAGCGAATGTAATCCCTGTTGATACCATCTGACAAGTACGGTTGTTCAACAAAAACGGTATTCCATTGTCCTCCTTGTGATTTATGGCAAGTTATCGCATACGAAAACTTGACTTGCAGTCCATTGAAATATTCGTTGGTTTTCACTTTTTGGAATTGCTTGAACTTGGTTTCACCTTCATAATCTTTTAAAACTTCCTGATACAATCGATTCGATTCGTCGTAAGTCAAGGACGGTGATTCGCTTTTTATGGTATCTAATAATAAGACCGTTTCGAATGGTTTTTGCTTGGGATAATCCACCATTCGTATTTTTACTTTTGCAAACTTAAAACTGTATAATTCTTGAATTTTAAAAATTTCCAAGACTTCAATGATGTCTCCATTGGCGATAAAACCTGCCTCATCGGTATCTTTCAACCAAAAATAATTGTTTTTTACGACCATCAAAAAATCTCCTGTGGACAATTCGCTTTCTTTATCTAATATTTTCGAACGGATTTGCTCATTATATTGATTGGCTCTTTTATTTGACCGAACGATAAAAGCCGTGTCTTCAATACTATAATTACTATAAGCCGAATTGATAGCATCCTGAATGTCGTAACCATCAGTTAAACGCACAATATCCTTGAATTTTTTCAAGTCGAATTTGAATTCGCAAATAAATGAATCCTTCAATAATTCCCGAAGTTCGGTGGCATTATATAAAATTCCAGAGTTTTCCTCCTGACGCATTACTTCATCTAGTTCGATATGTTCGACTTCTTTATTATAATTCATTCCCAAAGTTTGAATTTCCAAAGCCGGGCTGATATCTAAATTCACGGGCGGCAATTGGGCAGTATCTCCCAATAAAATCATCTTGCAATTAGTTCCTGAATACACATAAGAAATCAAATCGTCGAGCAAAGAACCATTTTCATACAACTTTGAATCGGAATTCGTGTCGGAAATCATCGAGGCTTCATCGACGATAAAAATGGTGTTGGCGTGTTTGTTTTGCTGCAAAGAAAACGAAACGCCACCGCCGAAAGATTTCTTGGGAAAGTAGATTTTCTTGTGAATAGTAAAAGCGGGTTTGTTTGAATAATTAGCAATTACTTTGGCAGCACGACCCGTTGGCGCCAGCAAAACATACTTTTTATTGATCTCAATTAAGTTATTAACTATAGTAGAAATCAGAGTCGTTTTCCCCGTTCCTGCATATCCTTTCAAAACAAAAATTGTGTTGTTGTCGTTTTCGGTCAGGAAAATAGCGATTTTTTGAAAAAATGTATCCTGCTTATAAGTTGGCTTAAAGGGAAATTTTTTTAGTAAAAGGCTATAAAACAAGGAAGAATCCATTTGGTGTAATTTGACTGCAAAGTAAGGAATCTTTATTCAATTGCAATGACAATAGCACTGGCAATTTTCAATTTTTGGAATTGAAAATTTTAATCAAATAATTCATTTTATTTTAATTGATTTTTGTTGTTGTAATTGAAATTGTAATTGCCATTGAAATTCATTTTTGCTATTACCATTGAAATATAATTTGTAAGTTTGCAACTATGTCCATTAACACTGCTATTACCGATAAAAAATACAAAAAACTCTCGCTTCAAGTTTCCTTGACCGGACTTTCCTTTTGTGTTTTTGATACATTGAATCAAAAGATAATTTCCGTAAATGAAGTCCAGTTTGACACTTTTCACAAAGCCACCAAAATAGAAGAATTGTTTGCCGATGCTTTCAGTAACAATCCAGAATTAAAGGATTCTTATGACGAGATATTGGTGATTCACAACAACAATCTTTCGACCTTTGTGCCGGAACCCCTTTTTGACGAGAACTTCTTGGGCAGTTATTTACAATACAACACTAAGGTTTTTGATACCGATTTTTTTGCTTTCGACGAAATTTCAAATTACCAAATGAATGCGGTTTACATTCCGTACGTAAACATCAATAATTTTTTTATTGACCAATTTGGTTCTTTCGATTACAAACACGCCAACAGTATTTTGGTTACCAAACTTTTGGATGCCTCCAAAAACAATGACGAAAAAAAGATGATAGTGAATTTCAATCCCGGACATTTTGAAATTGTGGTGGTTCAAAACCAAAATTTATTGCTTTTCAATTCATTCGATTATCAAACGCCGGAAGATTTTCTATACTATTTGCTTTTCACAGCGGAACAATTGAATATGAATCCCGAAAATTTCAAATTGGAATTATTGGGAAGCATTGCCGAAGAAGATGCTTTTTATCAATTGGCTTACAAATACATTCGAAATATATCCTTATTCGATGTATCGAATTTGCAGCAAAAGAATTCCTTTTCAACAGCCCAAAATAGAAAACATTTTATTTTATTCCAATCTTGAGAATCATTTCAGGCAAATACAAAGGAAGACGTATTTTTCCACCCAAAGGACTACCCGTTCGCCCTACTACCGATATGAGTAAAGAAGCCTTGTTCAATGTTTTGAACAATCATTTCAATTTTGAAGGATTGAAAATATTGGATTTATTTGCAGGCACTGGCAATATTAGTTTCGAATTTGCCTCTCGTGGCTGCATGCCTATTACTTCAGTTGATGCTGATTTTGGTTGCGTAAAATTCATCAAACAAATTGCAGCCGAATATGATTTCAACATTGCAGCAACCAAAAGCGATGTTTTCCAATTTTTGGAACGAAACAAAGCGACCTACGACATTATTTTTGCCGATCCACCTTATGGCTTGGAACAAAAAACTTTCGAAAAAGTGGTCTTGACGGTTTTACAAAAAGAACTACTTCAAGAAGAAGGAATGATGGTTATTGAACATTCTAAACACACTAAACTAGACCATTTACCCCACTTTTCATTTCAAAAAAGTTATGGCGGTTCCTTTTTCAGTTTCTTTGAAATAGAGAAATCCGAAGAAGAAGAAACGGATAATGGAGAGGAATAAGCTTGACTTAAATTCTCTTTTTCAGATTTTTATTGGTATTGATTATGGCTTGCTCGTTTTTATAATCAATCCAGTCTTGTTCTTTCCATTTGCGCATCAAAACATCGTAGTGTCGCATCAGAAAAACATTATAAGCCGCCTTTACCAAATTGGAAATTTTTCTTGGAAAAGCTCTTAAACTCATTGAAAAACCTGGCGTCAGGTATTTCATATAATGCCAATAGCCCTCGGGCATATACAACATTTCTCCGTGATTTAAATTACAAATCATTCCTTTGGCATTTTTTAAAGCTGGCCATTTTTCGAAATCAGGATTGTCAAAATCGATATCTTCTCTAGAAATTAAAGAGTGTGGAACTTTATATAAATAAGGAGATTCTGAAGGAGGAAACAAGATGCATTGTTTTTTTCCGTGGAAATGAAAATGGAGAATATTCGAATAATCAATATCAAAATGCATGAATACTTTAGAATTTTGACCCCCAAAAAACAACATTGGCAATTGCTTTACCAATCGAAGACCTATTTTAGGCCATTTGAAATCATTTTGAAGTACTGCTACTTCATCCATTAAATTGTAAAGAAAAATTCTATAATTTGTTGGTTCTTGTTGTAAAAGATTGATGTAATCACTCATTTTCATTTTGGCGTGGGCTTCATTAAATCCATCTTTATGCGAGACGGGTCTATCGTCATAAAGTGGTACAATCTTGTCGCCAGCCACTTGCTTGATGTATTCCAAATTCCATTTTTGATAAGCAGGCCAATCCGTTGTGAGTTGCTCAATTACTACTGGTTTTTGATTTTTTACGTAAGTCTTGTAAAAATCTTCTTTTGAAATGGTTTTAACTCGGGGAATTTCAACTAAATTCAATTTCATTGTTAACTAAATAATAAATTTGAAAATAAAAAAGCAGACCTATAAGCCGGATTCTGTCACCGATAAATCGGAGCCTTATCATTTATCTAGGCACGCAATTACTCACGTGCTCCATCTTTCTACCCTTCGACAACGGACGAGAAGCCCTTAAATGCCGATATACTTGAAATTTCACCGCATAGAGTTTACCTGGTTTCACTACAGCATTACCTGTACCTGCTTTCTGTTGCACTTGTCCTATCACGCTTTTGGACGTGACGACGGGTGTTACCCGCTATGCTTCTCTGTGGTGTCCGGACTTTCCTCCACGCTTTTGGCGTGACGATAAGGCGGTCTGCGGTGCAAATATAAAGGTTTTAGATTATAGATTGTATATCTTATAATTCACACTGAAATTGTTGCAGATTTTCATTCAGTCATTGAAATTATTATTTTTTTTTTTTTAGAATTTGGCATTTGCTTTTTGATTTTTCAAAACCTATATTTGCTTACCAATATAATTCTATGGAACAATTTGTTGTATCGGCTCGTAAATATCGTCCTCAAACATTTAATGATGTTGTGGGACAAAAGGCCATTACCAGCACTTTGTTGCACGCCATAGAAAGCAATCACTTGGCTTCTGCCCTATTGTTTACAGGTCCTCGAGGTGTTGGAAAAACAACTTGCGCCCGGATTCTGGCCCGAAAAATCAACCAACCCGGTTATGACGATCCGAATGAAGATTTTGCCTTCAATGTATTCGAATTAGATGCCGCTTCTAATAATTCTGTGGATGATATTCGGAATTTGATTGACCAAGTTCGAATTCCACCACAAACCGGACAATACAAGGTTTATATTATTGATGAGGTTCATATGTTGTCATCGGCTGCTTTCAATGCTTTCTTGAAAACGTTGGAAGAACCGCCAAAACACGCCATTTTTATATTGGCCACGACTGAAAAACACAAAATTATTCCGACTATACTTTCTCGTTGTCAGATATTTGATTTCAAAAGGATTACTGTAAAAGATGCCAAAGAACATCTTGCCGAAGTTGCTTTTAGTCAAGGCGTAAATTTTGAAGATGACGCTTTGCACATTATTGCTCAAAAGGCTGACGGTGCAATGCGTGATGCTTTGTCTATTTTTGACCGAGTGGTTTCATATTGTGGCAGTAACTTAACGCGTCAAGCTGTTACTGAAAACCTGAATGTGCTTGATTATGAAACTTATATCACGGTAACCGACTTAATTTTGGAAAATAAAATCCCGGAAATATTAGTGGCTTTTAATGAAATACTTTCTAAAGGATTTGATGCCCATCATTTTGTTTCTGGTTTGGCTTCGCATTTTAGGGATTTGTTGGTTTCTAAAACGCCTTCAACTTTGGCTTTATTGGAAGTAGGCGAACAAGCCCAAAAATTATATGCTATTCAATGTCAGAAAGCTTCCCAGGATTTCTTATTTAAAGCAATAGAAATTGCTAATGACTGTGATTTGAAATACAAAGTAAGTCAAAACCAAAGATTGCTTGTTGAACTTTGCTTGATGCAACTCGCCTCCATCACATTCGATGGAGAAAAAAAAAAGTTGAGCCATTTATAATTCCTCCTACTTATTATAGAAGAACTCTTTATTCTATAGTTGAAACTAAACAGATTGCAGATAGCACAAGGCAGTCGAGAGAAGGCAGATTGGAGAATGTAGAAGTTGCAGAACTAAAAATTGAAATCACCCCTTCTGATATAGCAATTTCAAGAGAAACTCCAAATCTTCATCCGAGTGAAAGCGAACTGGCGAAGCAAATCACAAACTTATCTGAGGGGCAGAAATTTTCCGCTTTATCTCTTTCGAGTATTCAAGCAAAAAAGGAGTTATTGAAAAATACTAAAGGTATTGTAAAAGAAGAAGTTCATCTTCCTACTGAAACTTTTAACGAAACTGATATGTTGCTGCAATGGAATAAATATGCACAACGATTGGGTGATAAGGGACACAAAATTATGGAATCACTTTTACTAATTAGTGATCCAAAATTAGAAGGTACCACAATAACTCACGAACTACCTAATGATAGTACAAAGATTGAATTTGAGTCTGAAAAATTAGAACTTTTGGGTTATTTAAGAGGTAGACTACACAATCACGATATTACGATTGAAGTTGTAGTGAATGAAAAAGTAGAAAATAAATTTACTTTTACACCTATCGATAAATTCAACCGTTTGAATGAAATAAACCCAAATTTAGAGATTTTGAAAAAGACATTTGATTTGGATATTTAAACTTACTTACTTTTTGCAAAAATATACCGCAAATTCGCAAATTTTAAATCTTTTTTAAATTTGTGAATTTGCGGTTTAAATTTTCTGTTTTTTTCGTATAATCATATTTTCCCATAATACATTGCTTTTACAATACCATCAGAAAGTCCAATTTTGGGAACATAAATATTTCTAGCTCCACTCCATTTCATTGCGTTGAGATAAATTTGAGTAGCAGGAATAATTACATCAGATCGATCTGGATTCAAGCTTAATTCAGAAATTCTTTGCTCATAGGACATCGAATTTAATAAGGTATATTGTGAATTCAAATAAATATAAGATAAGGGTTTATCTTGCAATTTTCCAGACATTTTGAATAATTTATTAATATTTCCCCCAGAACCTATCAGAACGACTTCGTCATAATCTTTGGTATTAGTCTTGATCCATTTCTCCATCTCATCCCAAACAATATCGCAAACCATTTTGTTCAAAAAACGAACTGTTCCTGCTTTGAATGATTTAGAAACCACTATCTTCCCATTAGAAAACAATGAAAACTCTGTACTACCCCCCCCGACATCGACATATAAATAGGTTTTGTCGGATTTAAGAATGTGATGCAAATCGGTCGAAGCTATAATTATAGCTTCTTTTTTTCCATCAATTATTTCGATCTCTATTCCCGATTTTTCCTTAATTACTTCTACCACTTCTTGTCTATTGTAGGCTTCTCGCATTGCAGAAGTGGCAAGTGCTTTATATTTTTCAACTTTGTGTACTTTCATCAAAAGACGAAATGCTTTCATCGCATCAACCATTCTGTCGATATTTTCTTCGGATATTTCTCCAACGGTAAAGGAGTCTTGTCCTAAACGAATTGGAACACGAACTAAGGAGTTTTTATTAAATTGGGATTCTTTCCCTTCTTGTTCAACAATGTAGGTAATTAATAACCGCATAGCATTTGAACCAATATCAATTGCAGCATATTTCTTAATATTAAGAGTTTTCTCTTGACTTGACTTAAACAAAGTTGGATTAAACATTAATTATTATTTTCAAATGTTGGAACTAAACCTATTATACATATTCATTATCAATTTCAACTTTATTTTGATGGTAATTATAAGTTTCTAATTGTGCCCTAAAAATTGGGTCATATCCTTTTCGAGCTCTATATTTATTGTCTAAATTCCCAGAGTGATATCGGGCTTTTACATTACCTTTCCAACCTATATCAAATATATCTATTAATTCTTTTTTTATTTTTTCGTCATAAATAGGACAAGTTACTTCCACCCTCGCATCGAGATTTCTAGTCATGAAATCGGCCGATGAAATATAAACTTCAGGGTTTCCATTGTTACCATATATATATATTCTAGAATGTTCGAGATAATTATCAACGATACTTATTGCTTCAATATTTTCACTCATCCCCGGCATACCAGGTATTAAAGAACAAATTCCTCTTACTTCGAGTTGAATTTTCACACCAGCATTACTGGCTTCATACAATTTATCAATCATTTCAAAATCTGACAAACTATTCATTTTAAGCTTAATATAGGCTTCTTTTCCGCTTAATGCATTGGTAATTTCTCGTTCTATCAATTTATTAAAACGAGATCGGGTATAATGTGGCGAAACAATTAAATGTTTATATCTATACACTCGATAATTGAGTTCAAAAAATTCAAAAATTTTAGAAGCATCTTTGAGAATTTGCTGATGAGCAGTAAAAAGGGTCACATCGGTGTATATTTTGGCAGTTTGTTCATTGAAATTTCCTGTTGAAATAAAACCATATCTTTTTATTGAGTTTTCTTCAACCCTTTCAATTACACAAACTTTACTATGTACTTTTAGCCCTTTTATACCAAAAATAAGATTAATCCCTTCAGTTTGCATTTGTTCGGAGTAAAATATATTAGAGGCTTCATCAAAACGAGCTTGCAATTCGATTTGAACAGTAACTTTTTTACCATTTTTAGCTGCGTTTATTAGCGAACTAATTATTTGAGAATTTTTAGCTAATCTATATAATGTAATTTTAATTGAAGCTACTTTTGGGTCTAAGGCTGCTTCACGCAAAAATTTAGTGAGATAGGAAAAAGATTGATAAGGTGCATGTAAAAGGTAATCTTTTTTACTGATTTTTTCTAAAATACTACCCTCAAGATTAAGTCCTGGCACAGGCAAAGGGTGATTTGTTTTGTATAATAAATCATATCTACCAAGGTTTGGAAATTTCATATAATCACGTCTATTGTGATATTTTCCTCCAGGAATAATACTGTCAGAAGAGATAATATGCATCTTATCTAAAATAAAATTTAGAGTATCATTTTCGATTAACTCATCATAAATAAACCGAACAGGTTCACCAATCCTTCTGTCTTTAACACTAGAAGCTATTTTTTCTAGCATACTTTTACTCAAATCACTATCCATTTCTAATTGAGCATCTCGAGTAATTTTTATCATATGTGCCGAAACACTTTCATAGTCAAAAATATTAAAAATACTGCTTAAATTTTGTCTAATAACATCGTCCAGCAATATCACAAATTGTTTTTCATTTTCTGATGGTAAAACAACAAATCGATTGATAGTATATGGAATTTCGATTAATGCATAATTTACTTCTTCCTTTTTCTTCATTACCAATTTTACAGCCAAATACCCAACAGAATCTTTCAGTACGGGAAATTCCGCCAAATCATTTAGAATAATGGTAATCAATTCTGGACTTAGTTTTTGGATGAAAAAGTCTTTTAAAAACAATTCTTGTTCAGCTGAAATGTGATGTTCATCAATTATAAATATATTTTCTGTTTCGAGTTTAACCTCAATGGTCTTTAAAATTCGTAAACTCTCGTTTTGTTGCTGAATTACTATTTCGGTAATTTCACTTAATAACTGATGTGCCGTAATACCTCCAAAAAGATTTTTACCCGATATTCCAGACAAACTTAACCTCCGTATTGCAGCAAATCTAACCCTGAAAAACTCGTCTAAATTATTGGAAAAAATTCCCAAAAATCGTAATCTTTCCAATAAAGGAACTGTTTCATCAGCAGCCTCCTGCAATACTCTTGCATTAAAATTTAACCAACTTTTTTCTCTTTCTATATATTTGTATTTATGCACAGTATTTATTTTAAATTTCTAGGAAATATTATTTTTTTCGTTTTGCCTTTATGAATTTTTTCCCAAATATCTGTTTGAAATTGCAACCAAACTAATCCTGATGTAGGAACATTATCTATAAAAATATCTCCAAATTTATTGACAAAATTTGAAATAGCATCATTGTGCCCAAAAACTATAACATTTTCTAAATCATTATTTATTGATTTAATGATCTTCTCTAATGTATTTTTATCAAAGGTATAAAGATCATCTCTAAAATCGATACTTTCTAAAGGATATAAAAAAGTTTCTGAGAATATATTTGCCGTTTCACGAGTCCTTTTAGCTGTGCTTGAACACATTACAAAATTCGCAGGCAAAATTTTTAAACATTCTATAGAAACCAATAACGCATCATCTATTCCTTTTTCCAATAGTGGTCTATCTTTATCAAGGCAAGATAAATTCCAACTTGATTTCGCGTGTCGAATAAGAATTAAGTTTTTCATCTGTTTATAATATTTGTTTTTTTATTGGAAGATGGAACGCCTATAATCATATTGGTGTGTGTCAATGAAAATTGTCGTGGGCGTTTCATCTGTTTATAATATTTGTTTTTTATTGGAAGATGGAACGCCTATAATCATATTGGTGTGTGTCAATGATAATTGTCGTGGGCGTTTCATTATATTATTTTATAACTTGAAAATCTAAACAGTTCCTTTTCAAGGATTTCTAAAACCATTTCTTAGCCCTTTTTTATCTCAATAAATTTATTCTTTTTCGCTAAAAGGATTCTATTTATTGTGACCAAAAAATAGTAATTACCCCAAATTTATTCAAATACAAGCCACCGATTATCATTTTTTTTGTAGCTAATAACTGTAAAATAATTAAAAAAAATGCACTTTATCGGTAAAAAAAAGCATTATATCGATAAATTTCGACGATTTTGTTTTGATGCTATTTAAAAAGTTTTTAATTTAGTATTGTAAAATAATAAAGTCTTAGACGATTCATCATAATTTAATAAAAAATAAAAAAACAAGACAGTCCTCTTATCAATAAAATAAATTACCTACTATGAAAAAGTCTTACCTAAGTTCGATTCATAATGCACTATTGTCATCAAAACCATCAAAAGCAATTCGTTTGCTGTTGATGGTTTTGTTTGTTTCTAAATTCCATTTAGTACACGACAATTTTAAAAAATTGGCATAATAAACATAAATTAAGTTCTTTTAAATTTTTATATAAAGCTGATATTCAGTATATTAAAGGTTAATTTCTACGTTATGCCTTTAAAAAAGAATACCAGCTTAAAC
>JACCDI011262966.1_pt1 | contig 11788 bp, 4 predicted proteins | sample 7442791 | NCBI WGS metagenome assembly JACCDI01 (sample SAMN15323434, study PRJNA562643) | freshwater metagenome | isolation source: river surface water | place: USA:Blue River Watershed | collected 2017-08-15
AAAACATATGCAGGAACAAATTATATGGATTTGTAGAAGCGTGTTTTCTAGCTTTGTACTTGGATTATTTGTAAGTAATAATCCATTTGATTGATCCTGTGTCCCATTCAACTTATGGAACTTTGTGACACCTCATCTTGTACCAACAATATTTTAGGTGAGACCAATCTTCTTCTTGGTGATAGATTCATCCTCTGTGTGGCGAAAATTTCTTGGATCCGCTCAATGTCTTTCACCTTTCACTATTTGCCTTCAACTTATGAATTTGAATATTTATTATGTTCTTCCACAAAATTTCAATCTTTGACATAAACGCATGTTCATGCATCAAATTTGTTAATTGTTTAATGCAAGTTCAAAACTGGTTTTTGCACACTTGTTGCATGACAATTTTTGACAAAATATTGCCCTGACTTCTACACTGTGCTTTTTCATTGAATAATACTAACGAATAAACTGAAGCCACCAATTCCAATCCACAAGCACCAATAAATGCCACACTATTCAACCATTGTTTGAGATGGACAGACTGTGGTCAAACCTTCTAAGTAAATAATTGAAAAACCCTCCAATCTTGGTGGCACCTCATTTGCCTAGGACATTGAATGAACACTTTATAAAAATCTGAAAAAGCAAAAACAGCCACCATTACCCAACAATAAGCAATTTTATGCAGTCTTTTTCTATCTATAATCAACATATAAGGCTGGGATTTTTAAAATATTGGGTGATGCTCTGACCATCATTAGTTTTTTCATCGGAGATTTTTTATGGGCAATGGTCAGATCATCACCTGCTGTCTTTACAATCCTAGTCTTGTGCTTAATCATCTGGCTGCCACAGCTAATTAGCTTTGAAATCAACCATTCATATATCTCATTAGCCATAAACATTCGCTTGCACCTCATGCGCGTGAATACCAGAAAGACAGTAGAATATCATATCATTGAAGATTAGTATCCACTGCCAACACAGTGCTGAAATTGCACAATTTTGGGATTTTGCTCTTCAAATCTAATTACTTGTAATGTGCATCTCAATTGATACACCTCATTTCCCACAAAAACTCACAATTTAAAATTGTGTCTGAACCAGAATGACATTTTGAATTGTGTATTCCATGGTCATTTTGGGGTTTCTAAGGTAGAAATGAGTGAAAGTCAAAAACCAATAGTGCTTTTTCAAAAAACTTCGTAAAATTTAGTAAGTCTTGGCTAATCAATTTGACTTTGTGATCATAATATCAACTAAAACACACAAAATCCCACATGATAACTCTTCCCTGTTACTTTGTTCCCTTTAGCTCCATAATAAGCATTGTGCAACATTGTAAGTACATCATTTTACCCTAATTACAAGAGCAAAAATTCCTCATCTCTCATTTGGACATTTTATTTATTGCAATGAAGTCTTTGGAAATTCACTTCCATTCCACTTTGCATGAAATGCTTTAAATGAAAAACAATGGTGGCAGCAATTGGCATTGGGATCTTTCCAAAAATTGAACTTGGTCTCTGTTGGCAACTTTGTTGGTCCTCTAGTGGTTGGGGACTTGTATTCATCACCAATGTCAACCATTGCCATGGTAGCATTATCTTTGGTGTGTAGCGGGTCATTCAGAATATTGTTGGTGAATGCTGCCTTTGTGAAAGAGGGAGTGTAATGGGGATTTCGTCAAAAATATTAAAAGCAATCATGGAATTCACCTGCACAATGCCAACAAGCCATCCAAGGTTCCATAATTCCCAATGTTCAGGTGTTAATATGTTCTAAAAAAGGGAAAGTTGATTTGTTTCAGTGGTGGTGGTTTTGTTGATGATTCTGACAGTAGAAGAAGTGTCACTGGCTTTGTTCTGTTTGTTTCTGGTGTACAAATTAGTTGGTGGTCCAAGGTTCAAAACAGTATTGTCAAAATCTGAGGCAGAGTAGGTTGCTGTATCAGTAGTAATGAAGGAGTTCATATTTGTGTTTCAACAATGCAGAGTTGGAGGATCAGATTGAAGATTCTAATAAATTTGAGCTCTGAAAATGTAGAGGCCATGTTATGAAAAAAATCACTACCCATTGTCTTTTTCATTTTTGTACATGCTACAGGTTCTTATAGGAAGTCTGATACAATATTTTTCACTTCAATGTCACCCAATCCTAGTGAAGACTATTTAGAATGCTCAGAACTACTAACATTTAACTGACACCAGATTTCACTCAGTATCTACAACACTCCTCCCTTTGAGTGTGCTTGATTACTTAGATTTTTCTTCAATCAGTACAGCAAATACCTAATGGCTTTTATCTTGATAGAATGGAGTGTAAAATAGACCATATTTTACACTGTATGAGAAAATCCAATAACTGAGTTACATCATTGTTCAAATATAATCAAACTCCAAGGATCATCTAGAAATTCCTTGCTTAATGAGGGGTGGGATCAAACAGTGCCAAGAATTGTATCAGTAACACAGTTAGACTAACTGAATTACATGGAATGAATCATGTGCTGAATACTCTTTGACATAGATATACACACCACAATTTCTTTTTTGTTGATATTATGAAAATATCTTATCAATATCAAGTATACTGCATTTGGATATTGGTACACTGAACAAACTTCTGATTTCTAATCACATTATTCATTTATATGGCTGTTGGATCTATTTGAGACTTGATTATACCAATTTCTACATCTCTTTGTTTGAAGCAATGTAAATGACTGTGAATTATAGCTCTCTTATTGCAATAATAATACAGCTATATATGAAATATGTTTGATCATAATCAAGAACTTTTCACATGAAATAATCTAAAACTGGATCATATCACAACAGTCCAATTAAAACTGTGATAATGGCAGGAATAAGCATTTCATATTCATTTTCTCATTTTAGAAGATCTTTCAAGCCTAGTTCTATAATCCCTAATCATTAAATCTTCGCCTACATCAATTTATCATTGGCCTATGCTAGGACATAGTGATATCTCGACATGACAGATCACCCAGGCCAGAGCAAAGTCATGGAGACAGTAATTAAGAGTCACTACCAATGGCTTCTAGAAGGATTAACAGTGAGGATATCATTTCCTATTTTGGCATCTATACAGCCTGTGTTGATTCACACAACTGCATTTATCCAGAATATAATGCCAGTGACAATTGAACTAGTGAGAACTCAAAGCAATACAATGGATATGTTGCTCTTTGTTCATATTTTGCAAGCAACTTGAAACCAATAAATTTAACAAAAAATGGCAACAATTTTTTCACACACTGAGCACAATTTATATGCTAACTTTGGTTCTGTATCCAAAAAGTTTCAATTGCAGCTAGTTGTTTACATTTGATATGTACTGTTTAGAGGGACAAATTGCCAAAGCATTGTAATGTTACAGGGAAAAGAGTGTGACATTTAAAGTTCTTCACAAAATGAGGACTAATGCTTAGAAAACCACATGGCTACCCTAAAGATTCAGATTACAATGTTTTTGGTTTTTAATTTGGAATCATTGGGGAGTAGAAATCAGTAAAACTGACTGGATGCATTGATTTTCACAAGACTGGGCACAACTACAGACACTAAATGCTACACTATCTCTTGTATAATGTCAAACATCAAAATACACAATGTGATCAATAAGGTCTGAATTTACATTAAGTTATCACTGACATTGGAATATGGACCTATTTTTGAAAAATCCATATGATTGAAAATGGTTTTCTCATTATACAAGACATGCCACCCTAAGTTCTCGGTTGCCCAAATAGAAAAGATTTTGGTTAATGTGACCACAATACTACCTACCTACATATTTAAATTAACATCATGCATGACTGTATCAATTTTAGTTTAGTTGAGTCTTTTTATATTGTTGCAAAATGGTGCCAATTTTTTTCTATTTGGTAAAAATTATTTGTGACGAATGACGAGGCAAGTTTGGATTATACAAGTTGAGAAAAAAGAAACTTTTGTAGGAAATTTAGCAGATAGCGTACAGTTTCCTCGAATAAAGAAATTGATTGAAATAAATTTTGAACTGAGCAAGTAGGATTTTATAACAAACGCCTTGACAAAGCAACTTTCAGATCAGTGTGATTAAAAATTATTCTGAAGCATTTTAACAACAGCTTTAACGATTGTACCCACAGACTGCATACACTGAGATTGATACTTGAATGAGTCATCGTGTAACTTCCTAACGATTCACAAGAAGGTTGCTTAAATTATCGTCGAATTACATTGCCATCAATCTTATATGATGCAGGTTTCATAACATTAATAGGAACATTAAAATCAAAACTTACGGCCACTTGGTCCCCGGCTGTTACAGTGACTGGCGTCGCGGCCATAATCGGCAACACTGTTTGCCAATGAGATTTTTGATGCCCTCCATCAGGATAATGTCTTGAGTTCACCTCCACCGAATCATCGAGAATCAATCTCGGCCATAGGGCAATACCGGAAACACTATTTCCCGTGGCGATAGATAGTCTCTCTGCTTCTTCTTTTGGTAGCCTCCCCCTTTTGAATTCTTCATTGAATGATTTGATATTCTTTTGAATTCTATCCCCACTGAGAGAAAACACAACTTCCCTCTTCGTACTTGTCCCAGAGTCTTTTTCGACATTCGCAAATGAAATATCTTCCACTAACACCGGATCAGACAAAAGCTGCAGCCCCTCATCACGGCAGTTGAATCTTACCGGTTCCCCGTTTAATTTCGTCCAATCAAAGGCAGGGGGCAAGAACAAATTATGGAGCGTATACGATGCCGGAGCCGCATACGTCTGAATCCTGCTCGGAATCCAAGACTTGGGATCATTGGGATTTTTGACTAAGCGTTTGTGAGCATCCAAAATTGTCGCATAGGCCCCCTCTTCGGATGCAACGCTCCCCACAATTTCAGCCACGCAGAAATCTGCTTTCATTCCATCGGGCAATGAGATATCGGTAGAAAATCCTTCCAAAATTGTAATTTTGTCATCATATCCCAGCTTTTTGACAGTATCTCTCGCTGCTTCGGCGGCCTCTTCGGAAGCCTCGATGGCAAACACTTTTCCCGCCCCATTTTTAGCTGCCAAGACGGCAAATAACGCAAAGGGTCCTGTACCAAGATCCAAAACCACCTGGGATTCCGGTCCTCCTTCGGCAGAATTCAGTCTGTTGATGATTGCTTGCTCGAAAAGAGGTGTTCTGGACTGGTCATTGACCATGGCCTGATAAGCTGATTTTTCGAAGGAGACGAATTTCTTCTCGGATCCGAGGCTGTTGAGACCATCGGCGGCGCTCCATGCTGCGGATATTGGCACCATGGAATTGGATTCGTCATCGCCTGCAAGTGCCACAGGCGGAGGGATTAGGATTGTAGCTGCCGGGGCTACAAATGGAGTAAAGGTGAGTTTTTGGAGTTGCTCAAGAGCAGCCCTCCTTGTCGGCATTGAAAATCCATTGGATTTGGTTATTAGATAAGATAGTATCACGGTTGCGAGCAAAGCAGGCAGTGGAAGCGGTGTAATCGAGGCAGCTGTCATCGTTACAGGGCAATAAAAATAATGATATCCGGCGTTGGAAAGAAATGTGTGAAGGGTGATAAAAAATACTAAGGCCTGATCGCTGAATAGTCGCTGATCAAGGCTCGCCACAAAAAAGCGACGCAACACGAAAGGGACGCGCCACGAAGAATGTAGTCCACCAAAAGCCATCATCAACCGTACTGACGAGCTTTATCATGACTTGTTGTTGATAGCACACCAATGCACCAAAACGACCAAGAAAATGTCGGACAGAAGTACAAACCTACTAAAGGACGGCGATGATACGACATCGGCGGAATACACCGGGGCCGAAGCCAAGGCCGCTTCAGACGCGTCGTCGTCGAGCTCGTCCATCGGCTGGAACCCACAGTGGGATGACGATGGGAGTAATGAAGAGAACGGTTCTGAAGACTCTAACATCGAAGAGGAAAATTCCGAATCTGCGGATAGAAAGTCGACAGATCTGAATTTCAGCAGGAAGCGTGATCATTCAAAAACATCATCTTTGGGAACTCCTTCTGACGAGAACCAATCAAACAAATTTGTCGGAACATCAAACTTTGCAGCTTTAGAAAACCAGAGCTATGGTTCGGGATCCAACGTAAAGGAAAGAAAGCGGTGTAAGTTGGAAGAAATCGAAGAGATAAAACCTTCTTTGTTGGAAAACCTACCCGCTACGATTCAAGTTCCACTCTCGCTGAAGAAAGACCATATCAAGATAAAAACCGATTCATGCAATGTTTCTGAAAATGGATCTGAAGGCGATGAAAATTCCAGCGCTTCGAGTCAATCAAGCCCTTTCATGAATTTACATCCACCAGATAAAATACGACACGAACCCCTCGGGGCACCCACGCTTGTCTACCGCCACGCACCATCTTACCGAGATCCATCCCAACGTCCCTCCACGATCACGCCTCAGCAACTATCGCTTGCCCTCTATTGCAATGCATACCCGATCAGTGAATGGTTCGCCGAACCCACAGGAAATAATGTCGGGCGCTCTAAAGGCGGTAATCCCACCGACTCCCTATTATCACCAACGTACATTCCACAACATCCAAAGCCTTGGGGGCGACCCCATGAATGGGATTGGAGGCATGATCAAAAAAATGCAAAACAGGAATCACGTCTTGACACAAATACAGCCGATGATTCCCGTCGATTTGCTGAGTTCGACGCCAATCGGCTAGTTGACGATTTTCACTGCTCAAATAAAGCTAAGTTTAGGAAACATTGGGGGCAGATAGAACGAGCTACTATCTTCCAGGATGTCATAAATCATGATGAGTCAAGTTGCAGTAGTGATTCGCACAACAGCAATGCATCCGCGCCACCCAAAGAACATTTTTTCCAGCATCGCGGTTATAAGTTATTTCGAGCACACTGCACTCTAAACAAAGGCGATACCAAGTTGAGTCAAAGAGAAATAATGGATGCCTGGAGAAATCTGCCATCGGCAGAAAAGAGGCGATACTCATACAGGGGAATGCCCTCCTATTCGGGAAGCAGTAATCAAAGAGTCTTCCGATCGAAACTTAATTCTCAAATAATCTGTTCTCGCTATGGAAATTTAGAAACGAAGGAAATAATGAAGTTAACACAAAACGCTTGGCAGTCACTATCAAAAGAGGACGCAGACCATTACAAAATTTTGGCTAAACAGCAAGGAATTTTGAACGAAGAAAATATCAATTGCAACTCATCAGGTGCGCAACATAGAAGTCAATTTGTCCCATTTGAAAAACTCCACATGAACAAGCAAGAAATCATTGATTTGCTGCAAAAGGAAAGGATAAAATGGCTTGAATGGAAATTGCATCAATGGGATCGACACGACAAAGAGCGAGCGGTGAGGAAGGACGTCCTGAAAGATTATTACCTACAACGAGAGGTGAAAAAAATGGTCAAAGCATGGCAAAACGAGGATAAAGTGAAGAAACGAAAGTCCGAGAACGATCAAAGTGATGTGGCAATTGATGATGATGTTGGCGAGAAACCAACAGACATCGTCGCTGATAGTGGAAAATCGCATCAACTGCTTCTCTTGCCAACATCAACACCAGTAGTCTCGGAAAATGTATTATTCAAGCCGAATCAGAACATACTGAACAGAAAAAATTGCGACCATGCGAACAACGCCGAGTTGGACGCGTCAAAGATGTCACACTCAACCCAAGCGGCTGGCCTCACTTGTCGTAAATCTATTGCATCATCCTCGTCATCATCAACTCTTTCTAGTGCATCGTCTGTTTCTTCGTCAACATTGTCGTCCTCCACGTCATCATTTTACACTTACTACACGTTAGAGTCACAATTTTACGATTGGGAGGAACATATTGCTGAAAAAGTGGAAGCCTTTTCGTCATCAGATGAATCAAAAAGTATTGGATCGGATGTTTTAGGCGACTCTTCCGACGGAGAATTCTGCAGCATTGAGAATATCGCCGAAGAAATCCGCGCATGGAAAGAACGACAAATAAGTAATGTTTCTGATCTCGCATCGTCAGAAGGATTCAAAAAGCGAGGCGCCATCGATTCGCAACAAATCGAAAAACAAAGAATGCAAGCTTTCAATTCTAAGGATAAGTTAGATTCATCAGTGGAATATATGGCCCCCCTTCGTAGAGAAGACGTGGGGTTTTGCTTTCGCCTGAACCGCCCAATGCAGGAGAAACCATTCGAAAATGTCGAAGACCGAAACAGTGTGGGCGGGCCCTCAGCTTATGGCAACTGTCTTGTTCTATTTCCATGCACTTGTATCGACTGTTCTGTCAGCAATCAACAATGCCCAACCATATCAGAGAAAGGCCGCGATGAAGGGCTTGAGACTTACTCATGGTTTATGCTCCATCCGTCGGGGGAATCTTTCTCATGCGTAACAATCAGCAGTGTTCGCTTGCCACGGGATAATTTGGGGAGCAGCAACTCTTCTATTTACGACGACACATCGTCAGAAATAGATGTAGGTGGGAGAATTTTGCAATTGAGTCAATGCGATGATCTCTGCGTGGTTGCCAGGACACCGCTATTCTGTTCTGTTATACGTGCAAAGCTGAAATTATTACCTCAAGAAAACCCTTCCGCTACGAATCGAAGAAAATGTAATGCAACCTATGATCTGCGGCAACAATATCGAATTGATCTCCGTTCACCCGCCGTGAGCACACAACCATCTTATTTACCAATTTTTGTCGCATGTAATCCGAAGAACATCGCGGCGTCATTCTCTCGTCCATCATTTACAATTCTGAATCGCGATTTACTTTCAGGCGAAAACACTGTAATGCACCGGGTTACACTTTTCCAAGATGAACCAATTGTCAAAAAGCACGACTTCTCTTCATTGCTTGCTGATGTTTCGTTGGTAGAGCAAGATCAATCCGATAGATTTGGATTATGGGCTGCCGCGAGACATAATATCATGCCGAAGTTAACCCCCGGTTGCGTTCCTTCACGCCATAGCGCTGTCACTGGCTATGGACACAGCCTCTTTCGAATCAATCTGAGGGACGATTCGGCAGCTCTCGTGTGGAGCCCCAGTCACGAGGAGTATATGACAGAAGGTCTTCACTCTATTGATGGGATCAAATCGGATAGTTCAGAGAACCATATATTATGGGTAAGCTCTTCATCTGCATGCAAAGTGTGGGCATTAGACGTGAGGTACAAAGCTGCAAAAGTAGTCGTGACTTGGTCTCTTCCTTCGTTGTGTGACGATCTTGGGGCCAACTTCAATGTCTCGGGACTTTTCGGTTCAGGAACAATGTTCAATCAAACCGTGCCAATCAATATCCAGCGTGATAGACAGAAACCATTATCGATGTTTTCATTGAAGAAAACTCCCGGCTCTAGTGTGCTTGGCTTGCACTATTTTCCTTCTTCTTTTCCAAGATTCCAAACACAACCACTGGAGTCAGCTGGGTTCCAAGATCTACCCGCATCGCATTGTAGCATGTCTAGTATCGCACGGAGCGGGTCATTTGCGCTACCGGATGTTTCTGAACGCTTATTCTACGTAGGCGTTGCCTCAATGCGATGTCCATCTGGCACAGCACTTCGCAAAAGGGACCTTTTACAACTTGGCTATGATGTTCCTCCGGCATACATTACATACGTCCTCACGATGACCAGCATGGGCGACATTTTCTGCCATTCGTTATTAGAATGCAATGCAGCAGAAGAAAGGAGAGCGCGAGCCTATGATGGGTTACCAGTCGGGTTTTCATCACTACCACTTACCAAGCAAGCTCTTCGAGGTCAAAACCACTGTAACAACTCGAAAGAACTAAAGATTTCGCTGAAAAATGAGTTCCCCTGTCCTTCGGATGCTTTGGTTCCTTTTGATGCCCATGGTTCGGCTGGTCCATCGTTTCGCGCGTTTTCAGGGTCTAACATCATTGCGGAAAAAACCATTGATTCAACCCGAAATAAACTTTGCTCTGCTGGGCGTAATCCAACTTCTCTTTTTGACTTGAAGCTTTCACCTAAGAGCGAGATCGAGTCAGATGAAGGACGTATCAAAGTTTTCCAAGTAGGATGCCCGGACGACGAAAGCGCTGATCCGCTTGAATCCAATTTTAATGCTTCCAGTGCCACTAACAACATTAAATGGACTCGGCCACCCGCCGAAGTTTCCCACCCCACGAACACATTCGGATTATCTCTGTCCAATGCAGAGTCGAGATTGACATTGCCATCACATCATTCAGTCATCGCAATGCGTGAATCAAACGCAGACACATTACGGTTTGACGAAGGTTCCGTGGCCGAACCCGAACCGGATACAACAAAGGAGGTGACCTCAGAGTTGGTGAATCGATTGAAAAGCAACTATTACTCGAACAACTCTGAAATAATTGCCCAAACATTTAAGAGTGAATGGAGTGTTTCGAGTAATGATAGTTATAGTATTTCTGGTAACTCTAGTAAATTTGAGTAATTTGCCTTCTACAACACATCACCAACAAGCAATATGAATCATAGACTGGAGATTTTCAAAATAAAAGCAAACACAAGAGAACAAAACAAGCCAACATCAACAGCAGCCGAGACAAGAATTCTCGCGCCAAAGCGAGGGAAGATTCGTCAGCTCCGGCGCTACTGCCAGGGAAAATATCATCGACACGAGAATTGTTTTGCTCCGACGCACGTCCAATACCGCCCAATCCTCCGTCTGATCGATGCAATTGGGGGACGAGAGGTGCTTGGTCACTATTAGGATTTCGCCCATCGGATGGTCGCCCACGAGAAGAAGCCATATTGTCTACCGAGTCTACGAATCCCATTAGAACAGACGTTAGTCGACCGGGTTGATAATGTGCGTAAGGTTGCGAGTATGAGCCGGATTCTTGCAATGCGTGCGTCGGCTGCCCACGCCCTCGAGAAACCGGTGATGGTGATAGCGAATGCGGCTGATACCGAGGGCGCAAAACCATCCGAAATGGTGACGATGTGTTGATCCCAGGGACTGAATTCACATCGTTGTCCACAAAATCGCGCCTAGTAGCAGGCGGTGAGAGAGTTGACGGAGGGTCACTTCTATTTGTGGCCCGTGATGAAGTCGGCGCGGGTCTGGAAGGTATTTGAGATGTTTCTACGGCATTGTTTCGATGGACTGGTGTATTTTCGGTGCTTATTGCAGCACTTGAATGTGTCAACTCATCAAAGCCGCTTAGGATGTCATGGCCGCGTCGCCTGACAGGCGAGTCACAACTTTCTGATGAATCAGTTTCAAGAGTGTTCTGGGTAGCAGGCTGATTGGTTCTTCCACGCCGCTGACGAAGACCCAAATTTTGATTTGTTAGATCCTCTAGATTAGTTTGAGTGGGAGATATTTGCTGTGTAGATTGAATACCATCATTACTGACTTGAAAAGGGGGTGCATCGTGGTTGCCAAAGCCCGTTGGATTTGCATGAACTTGGATATAAATCGGAATGACTGAATCTACTGAGCAATCTGCCTTACAGACAGGGCAGCGTCTGCGTTGCGGATTGTGACGTTGACCATAGGAGAAATCACTGTAAGGAGCCATCTCGGAAATAAAGTTCAGTCCTCCTCTAGACGACGATCTCCCGCCTAATGTTTCATTATTTGGCGGCCCTCCCCCGAAGGCGGCATGATACTCGGAAACCAACATCCCTGGTTTAAGCCAGGTGTAGAGACATTCCCAACAAAATAAATGTCCACAACGCGTGACTACTGGCTCGTCCGAAACCGAGTCAAGGCAAATTGCACAAGTGAATCTTGAGTCCGCA
>JACCDI011116195.1_pt1 | contig 11787 bp, 16 predicted proteins | sample 7442791 | NCBI WGS metagenome assembly JACCDI01 (sample SAMN15323434, study PRJNA562643) | freshwater metagenome | isolation source: river surface water | place: USA:Blue River Watershed | collected 2017-08-15
ATTGGAGACGGGTCAAAGTTTTTAGTAGACTTAACGAAGGTAAATCAAGTAGTAACAGTATCAACAGAAGATGCTAAAGAAAGGGCTCGTAAACTGGCTAAAGAAACTGGTTACTTTGTAGGTATTTCTGCGGCGGCTAACGTATTGGCTTCAGAAAGATGGATTGAGGAAAACAACCCAAAAGGTGTTGTTGTAACTTTTTTGTGTGATAGAGGTGAAAGATATTTGAGTTGTCTATAGTTTTTTCTTATTATTAAAGTTATGATAGAGAAAATAGTACACTTTTCAGATTTACACGTAAGGTTATTCAAAGACCATGAATTATATCGTTCCATTTTAGAGGATATGTTCAAACAGTGGGGTGAACTAGCACCTGACCGTATTGTGTTCACAGGTGACTTGGTACACTCAAAAAACCAAATGACACCAGAGTTAATAAACTTTGTTGCTTGGACATTGACAGAATGTTCTAAGATTGCTAAGACAATCGTGATTATTGGTAACCACGACTTTTTGGAAAACAATTTACAACGAGTTGATGCATTATCACCAATAGTTGACTCATTAAATAATGAAATGGTTTTTTATTATAAGGATAAAGGTGTATATTCGGACTCCAATGTTGAGTGGGTAGTGTACTCTCTAACAGAACATAATATTAAACCTGAAATTGAAAAAAATGACAAGTTCAAAATTGGACTTTTTCACGGACCTATTGTCGGTCTTAAAACAGATATTGGTTATACTTTTGAGGATGGTTATGACACTGATAGGTTTGCCGGTTGCGATATTGTTCTTTGTGGTGATATTCATAAGCGTCAGGTATTTGATATTCCCGGTAATAAACGTGCTTACATGGTTGGTTCGACCATTCAACAAAATTTTGGAGAAACGATAACTAAACACGGGTATGGTATATATGAAATATCCAAAGACAGTTACACGTTTGTTGATTTACCAAATCCTAAACCATTCTTGAAATTCAAGATTACCGACATTACAGACTTGGAAAACGGTACTGAAAAATTATTGAATCAATAACATGTCTTTTGGTGTAGAGAAGAATATTTCATTTACTAAGTCAGAATGGAGTGACCTCATATCTTTTTGTAAGATGAATGAGTTGGACCCTGACCAAACAATTAAAGATTCTTATCTAAAAGGTTTTAGGATTGAAAAATACGGACTTTTAGGAAATACACCTGAGGTGTATGAAAAATTAGTTGAAAAAGAAGTAATTGTTGAAAAACGGGTGGAAATACCTGTTGAAGTAATAAAAACTGTAGAAAAAATAATAGAAGTACCAATTGAAAAAGAAATCATCAAAGAAATCATCAAGGAAGTTCCGGTTGAAAAAGTGGTTGAAAAAGTTGTTGAAGTCACTAAAGAAATTCCGGTTGAAAAAGTCGTCATCAAAGAAGTCATCAAAGAAGTCCCGATAGAGCGAGTAGTTGAAAAAGAAGTCTATGTAACTGACGATACTGAGATAAATGAACTGTTGTTAAAAATACAACAGTTGGAAACTGAAATGTCTAAAAGTGATTTGGAACTAGATGAACTTAGACAAAAATTTTCCACTAAAGAGGATGAAATTGAGTCATTAAAGCAAGAATTTTCCACTATAACCACTGAAAACGAAAATATTTTCCAAAATAGAATGTCTAAGAAGGTTGAAGAACTAGATGAACTTAGACATTCTCTAGATGAACTTAAACAAAAAACAGACAAACCTGACAACACAAATAAACTTCAAGAGACCCTACAAAAGATTCGGCAACAAGTAATTGATAGAGATGTTGAAATTTCTGAATTAAAAAGTAAAATTAACGAACTAAACAAGTTACAACAAGACCAAAAAGCCTTATATTTAAAAGGTTCTAACTTGGACGATAAACTTTATAAATAAATTATGATAATATTCACTTGGATTATTTTAGCGTATGGACTGAGCCAAATTTTGGTTTACGGTTCTATCTTTGACACACAAAGACAATGGATTCACGCTTGGGCGGAACTTTCACCTATTTTGAAATTCGTCTCAGGTCTTATCTCTTGTATGATGTGTACATCAACATGGGTTGGATTCTTCTTGGGTCTAACCGTATTTTCACCTACAAGTTTCTTGTATGACACGCCAACATGGATTTCATGGTTCTTTGACGGACTATTTGCTTCAGGAGGTGTATGGGCGGTGAACTCAATTATTGAATGGTTTGAAAACAAAAAATAAAATGGGAAAAAGAGAAAAAGAACACAGGAAAAGAGTTGCTGCTCGCAACCAAAAAATCAAAGGTGCTCAACGTACCTATGAAAAACTTTACAACGAACAAATGAAGAAGTATTTGGAAGACCTAAGAGAACGGGTTTCAACAGGTACTACAGAAGAAAACACAGGATTTGTGATGTCAGGACAATAATGTTATGGACTTATTTAATCCGCCAATTAATTACGATTTAACTACTATGTCAGAAAAAATAAAATTAGAAGAATACGAAAACCCTTATGTTCAGGTTGTGTGGGAAGACGCGCCTGAAAATTTCACTCAAGAGAGAATCAAGAGTGTGAAAACTTATTTCCAAAAGAAATACAATTCATTAAATGTTAACGTCATTACCAAGTCAAAACAAACTGAAACAGGACAACAAACTGTGGATGTTTCATTTAACATTATGGATAAGAACTATCAACGTGAGTTGATGAAGTCTTTCTTGGAAAGTAAGGGTAGTGGTGACAAGTATGATGACATTGTAAAGATTGATGAGGCGGTTGAGAATAAGTTAATTCAACAGGATGTTGAGGTTACACCATTCCAAAAGTGGTACATCAAGAAAATCCACTTCTCTAACTTTTTGAGTTATGGTGACAATCAGGTGTTGGACTTTGAGAAGTGTAACGGTATAACTGTTGTGGAATCAGACCCACCGAACTTTGGTGGTAAGACAGTTCTTACTGTGGACTTATTGATGTTCCTATTCTTTAATACCACCACTAAAACACAGAAGGCGGAAGAAATCTTCAATAGGTTCCGTGACTCTAACAAAGTTCAGGTTAGAGGTGACATTGTTATTGATGGTGATGAGTATGTGGTATCTCGTACAATTGAAAGAAAGAAGTCTAAGTCTGGTGATTGGAATGTCAAAACCGAATTGGACTTCTTGAAAAAATTGGGGGATGGTTCTTACCAAAACTTTACAGGAGAACAAAGAAGAGAAACTGAAAAGTTTATTAAGAATTCTATCGGTGAGATGGATGACTTCTTGATGACTATCTTGACAACATCTACTAATTTGGAGGAACTTATTGATTCCAAACCAACTGCTCGTGGACAAGTCTTGAGTAGGTTTATGGGTCTTGAATTCTTGAAACGAAAGGAAGAAGCTGGTAAAGAAATCGTCTCAACTTTCACCAAGAGTATGATGTCCAACATCTACAATACCGAAACCTTAAAGGGTGAGATTGATGCATTGAAAGAAAGAATCACCACCCTTCAACAGACTAATGTTGATGTTAATAAGGAAATTGTTGATGTTACCGAAAGATTGGCAACTGGTCAGGAATACAAGGATGGTCTATTAAATGCGAAATACTCAGACATAGACAAAGAACTTTTAGGTTTAAACCCAATTAACATTCAAAATGAAATCTCAAACTCAGAAAGGGAATGTGAGAGGATTAAAACCCAAATCAATGGTGTTATAATTAAGGAACCCACATCATACTATCATGAGGACAAACATGATGAGATTAAAAATGAAATGAGAACCACAAACGGTGAACTCATCCTTGCTCAGAAAAAAGTTGAAGAGATTGAAGGATTGGTTAAAAAGTTTGGGGATGGAATTCAATGTGAACACTGTGGAATCAAATTGATGGAAGCTGCGTTGACAAAGAAAAAGATTGATGAATTGGGTGATTGGGAGAAGAAGGTTGACAAGTTATCCAAACAATGGAAAGACCTTGACTCCAAAGAAAAATCCTACACACAACTCAAAAAAGACTTTGATGAGTATGAACGTAATAAACTCATCAAGGAAAAATTTGAGGTTGGATTAGAAGCTGAAAAACTTAAACTTGAGAAAAAACAAGATGTACTTAAAAAATACATTGAATCTCAAGAGAAGATTAAGAAGAACCAAGAACTTGAGGCAAAGATTGTCAAGGCTCAATTGCGTATTGATGAATTGATTAACAGAAAGAGAGAACTTGAAAGAGCTCAAATTAATAACAACAATGATATTAATTCCGCAACCACCAAGATTCAAACAAACTCTGAAATCATTGAGAAGATTAAAGTAGAATTTGAGAAGGAAAAGATTTACAAAATCTACTTGGAATTATTTGGTAAGAACGGTATTTCAAAAATTATTATGAAAACCATGATGCCATTGATTAACCAAGAACTTCAAAGACTCTTACAAGATTCTTGTTACTTCAACTTGGAGATTAGAATCAACGATAAGAATGAAGTTGAGTTCATCATGATTGACAATTCAACGGGTGTTGAAAAGTTGATGTCATCAGGTTCAGGTTATGAAAGAACAATCGCGAGTATGGCACTTAGAGCCGTATTGAGTAAGATATGTTCATTACCAAAACCAAATATCATTGTTTGGGATGAGGTATTTGGAAAAATTTCAAACGACAACCTTGAACTTGTTGGTGAATTCTTCAGTAAGATTAAAGACTACTTTGAAAAGGTGTTTGTCATCACTCACAATCCTTTGGTTACCAACTGGGCGGATAATGTTGTAAGAATCAAGAAAGAGGAGAATATATCCAAGGTAATCCAATAATTTTTTGGATTACACTTGGTTTGGTTGAAGTTTTGGTATTACCTTTGTAGTAAACAAAAAGACATATGAATTATTTAATTACAATGTTTGGTAATTTCCAAGACAGTGATAGAGTTAGGGCGATTAAAATTTGTCTCGCACCTATGGTTAGCTCAAAAGAGTTGAAATTTTCAAAATCAGATAGTTTTATTATATCACATTTTCAATCTGAGTGGGATATAGACTATATCACTAGTTATATTAAAGATGTTTTGAATAACCAAGTTGACATGGTTATAGTTTCACCTTCGGAAAATGTTACCATACTAGCCAATAATGACTTTGTAAGTCATTTAGAGGATTTAGAACAAGAGATTGAAAATTCAAATGTTCAATCCGATACTGTTAAAGTTCATAGTGGTTTTGAAAAACTACAACAGGAGATTATGGACATGATGGAAGAGGATGATGACGATGATGAAGATGAGATTAAAACAATTATTCAAAAGTCTAAAAAGAATACACTATCTTTGGATGACCTGTTGGATAAAATCACAGAATACGGATTCAACTCTTTAACTGAAAGCGAAAAAACATTACTACAAAAACTATCTAAATAACATGAAAGACAAACTATCTACAATTCCTATTAATCAAGAAGAAATTGCAACATATCTTAAAGATATTCGCAAGATTAAAGTAATGACAGTTGAGCGAGAACGTGAATTGGCTCAAAAAATCCTATCGGGTAATATTACTGAATCAGAAAAGAAACAAATTGAACAAGAATTACTAATTGGTAATTTGCGTTTTGTAATTACGGTTGCTAAACAATATCAAAATCAAGGTCTTGAGTTGTCAGATTTGATTGCTGAGGGTAACTTGGGACTACTAAAGGCGGTTGAGAATTTTGATTGGACTAAACAACTACGTTTTATTTCATACGCAGTTTGGTGGATTCGTCAATCAATTCTTCAGTCTCTAAATGAGAATGCTCGTACAATCCGACTTCCGGTTAATGTTGTGCAAGAACTTCAGAAGGCTAAGAAAGAAGTTGAAAACAACGGAGCGGATTTACCTGATAAGTTTGTTAACCTCCCAACGACAATAAATTATGATGCACCTCTAAACGAAGAGGGTGACACTTTGTTGGATTTGATTAAGAATCCTGACGCTGAATTACCTGATTCAGTATTTGATACAAAGGAAATGCTCAAAGAGAAATTGAAAGAAATTTTGGGTATCTTGGATGATAGAGAAAAAATCATCATTGAAGATTACTTTGGTCTATCAGGTCAAACAAGAACTTTAGAGGATATTGGTAACGACTTTAAACTCACAAAAGAACGTGTAAGACAAATCAAGGAAAAGGCATTACGTAAACTCCGTAATGAGTCTAACGACCTGTTTGAGTATCTATAATATTTATTAATAAAAAAACTATGAAAGAATTTATCAAAAAGAACTTCACCGTAATCGTTTTAGTGATTGCTGTGTTAGGTTTATTCAAAAGTTGTGGAGACTCAAGAGAACTGTCAAAATTGAGTAAAAGAGTTGCGGTTCTTGAGGATTCATTGATGACTAAACAAGACGTTCAAAAAGTTTTTGAAACCACCGTAATGTGGGAAAGTCTTAGAATTGAAGAAATTTCAGACAAAGAAAAGATTTCTGTAAACGCATTAAAAAGTAAAAAATAAATAAATGAATTGGTTTCAGAAAAACTTCAAAACCATAATCTATATTGCGTTTTTAGTACCAATATTAACAGTTGCGTTTGTTTCAATATCTCACGTAACAACTTGGTATGGTATAACTAACCCTGTTAGTTGGGCGATATATTTGTCAGTTGGTATTGAAATTGCGGCATTGGCGGCTCTTGCCGCGATATCTGCACAGATGGGGAATAAAGTATATTTCCCATTTGGTATTGTTACTTTAATTCAGTTTTTAGGTAATATCTTCTTTGCTTATCAATACATTGATGTTAACTCAGCATCATTTCAAAGTTGGGTTGAGATGGTTGACCCGATAGTTTCTTATATCGGTGTTGAATCAGGTAATATGGTTTCACACAAAAGATTCTTGGCTTTGTTTGCGGGTGGTATGTTACCACTTATTTCATTGTCATTCTTACACATGTTAGTTAAGTTTGAAGAGTCAGGGAAAAACAAAGTCACGTCAGTAGAAGAAGTTGATATTGATAAACTCTCCAAAGACGCTGGTAAAAAGGAAGGTGAGTTATTGAATGAAGAACCTGAAAAAATTAATCCAACACCTGAGGACTTGGAAAAACTTGAGGATGTATTACAACACATCACATCAAATAAGTTTTCTGTATTAACAGAAGAAGAAGATGAAAACACTACACAACCTGAGAAAAAAGTATTAAGATATACTGGTAGAAATGGTTGATATCATAAAATATGGTAATTTTAAAGGGTTTGGTAAACCCAAGAAAAAAAGACAAATAATTCTTTGTCATACTTCAAGGGAGGTCGGTGAATACTTGACCTCCCTTAAATTTAGGTATAATGGTAAGTACAAAAAGATACCTAACTACGTAATTTCACAAGAAGGTGTAATTTATGAGTTATTAAACCCAAAGTACAGTTCAGATTTCTTTTTAGAAAGTTCAATGAAAAGTGGTGGGATTTCAATAGTCCTTGAAAATTTGGGTTGGTTAAATAAAAAACCGTTATCATCGTTTTACCTTAATTGGTTAGGTAATATTTATAAACAAGAGGTTTACGAAAAAAAATGGAGAGATTATAATTTTTGGCAACCATACACAAACGAACAGATTATCAAAACTGCTCAGTTGTGTAAGATGTTGTGTAAAGATTTGGAAATCCCTAATAAATTCGTAGGACACAATGTAAAAGTTGACGGTATAGAATTATTTCAAGGTGTAACAACAAGAAGTAATTACCATCAAAGATATACAGATGTAAGTCCGGCATTTGATTTCGATACCTTTAAAAAAGAACTAGAAAATGAACAACTACATGAACGAGAGGTATGACTCTATTAAAGATTTAGTCAAAAAAGCAAGACTAATCAATGAACAACTTAACGCCGAAAAACTTGGACCAATAAATGTTGGTGCTGACATTGAAGCAAGTATTGATGACGACAAATTTGAAACCGCAATTGAAAAACCAAAAAACGGTAGAGGAGAAGAAGAAACCAATTTTGTACAGAGATATAAAATTTCCGGTTCAATCATGGCAATTCATGGTAAGACAAAATCTGAAACAGATATTACTTCAGATGATAAAGTTGCCTTCCAAGACACCATTGATGAATTCACCGAAGAAGTATCTGACTTGGTTGATTTCAACCAACTGAATGTTTACCCAAACACAGTAGAATGGTCAGGTAAAATCATAGACAATGACGTTGAGTTTATCTATACAATTGGTGAAGATAGTGGAATCTATATCAATGGTAACATGTTAAAAATTGACGATTCAACTTTAGAGATGATTAATAAGTTGAAGACTTTCTATGAAAAGTTTAAATCCAAGTGGTCTAAAGTATTGGCTGCAAGAAAACAAGCACCTGAAGATTATGATTAGTCCTAATCAAATATTTGATAAAAAAGATTTAACCTTGAAAAATGTTCTCAAGGTTATTCTTGTTTTAGTGATACTTTGGTATTTGATACAAATAACAACAGTAGTTAAAATATCAAAAGAAAGTAAAAGAGAACTTGATTCTTTACAATCACATATTGAAATGGTTGAGTTTAATCAACAACTAATTCAATCAGACATTGATAAGGTTAATGAAGAAATCAAAGTGGTGGAAACAAGAGTTGAGACCATAAAAGAAACAAAAATCCAAGTAGGAAATGAGTTTAGTAAAAAAATTAGTGATGCTACTAAGTATGGTCATGTTGAGCTCGACATGTTTTTCGCAGACCGTTACAAAGAGTTATACTGATACACAAAAGATAGTTTTACCAGTCCCTGTGGCAAAACAAATAGTCATTGATTTATTAAGGGGGGATTCGGCATTTGCTCAATTGAAAATGTCCAATCAACACATTACTGAACTTGAGAACATGGTTTCTTTAAAAGATTCTGTAATTGATAAAATGAAGTTGAAAGAAGAGAATTACAATTTGATTATATTAGACGAAAGAAAGAAGACAGAAATTTATCAAAAAGAACTCAAGATTACCCAAAAGGAATTAAAAAGAATTAAAGCTAAAAGAACTTTCACTAATATAATTTCGGGAGTTTTAATTGGTACATTAACCTATTTATACATAACAAAATAACTATGGCACTAACTAGTTCAGAAGTAAAAGAAGTTGAAGTATTAATTAGAAAAGAAATGAAAAGTTTCTTGGAGAGTAATACCTTAAAACAATTTGAAGATAAGTTAATTGATAAGATTGCTAAAGAAATTAAACGAGGTAAACTTGAGGGTGATGTTAAAGATATTACACTCAGAATGTTCCGTGAATTCTATCAATTCATGTGGATGAATAGAAGTTACTGGGAACCAAGATTAAAGAACGCATAATCAAAATGAAATCATCATCTAATTTATTCAAACAGAGTCTTGAAAAGGCGTACATAAATGACCCTACAATATCAAAGGACATTGATGTTATGTCTGACTTAGACAAATATTCTGATGAAATGACCGAAAATGAGGAAACTACTGAAGCTACAGGAGCGGCTTCTGCGGGGGCATTTTCGGCACCATTATTCACTAAGGAAGAAACTAAAGAAGAGGAGAAGATACCGGGAGGTCTTTCAAAAAACAAAACATTAAAAGACATTGCAAAAAAACATAACAAAAAAGGTCATATTGACGATATGGTAAAACACTTAAAGAGTCAATTGATGAAAGGTATTAAAGTTGAAATGGAACATACTAATAGTGTAGACGTTGCCATGGAAATTGCTAAAGACCATCTTTTTGAAGACCCAAATTATTACGATAATTTAAAGAAAATTGAGACCAAGGAAGCGACTACCACAGCATCTTCAGGTCAATATTCTACACCGGCATTTGTTGCTAAAAATGATAAGAATTGGAGAGGTGGTAAAAAACCAATCTACAAAGGTGGTAAGTTTGCTCAAGTTAAAAAGAAATGTTTAACGTTCCCATACTGTAACCAAGGAGCTGGTGCGGTTGCTTACAAAAATAAGTCATCATTAGATGAAGCGATTAAAAATGTGAGTACAAGATTGGGTGTTGAAGAACAAATAATAAAAAGGATTCTTTATAATCATTTTAAAAAGAAGAAAAAGTAATCATTCTATAAGTTTAGATATTTATAGATTAAAACGACCGTTATGGATAGATTTGAAAAATATTTGGATAAAGTTGTAAAACAAGTCCTTGATGAAACTTTAAATAAAAAAGTTGACAATCTTGTATCTGAGATTGAAAAAAAATCTAAGTTACATGGTAAACAACACAAAATTGATGTTGCAGAGCCAAAAGGTAAAATTACCGCCGCTGACTTCAAAAAATTAAGAACTAAAAAAGACATGAAAGAATACACTATGGGTGACGACCAAATTGAAAAAGTTGAACCTTATGGAGATTTCTCAACAGACAGTCCTAAAAAAGTAGGTAAGGTTAAAAATGTAGGATACAATTACGAAAAGAAAGTTGCTAAAGAATTCAATGAAAGTAAATTTTTAGGTCAAAACAGAGGTGATAAAGAGTATTGGACTGATGAAAGGGATAGAGAGTACACTGGTGGTTTTGATTTTGATTATGACGAGGAAGAGTTTGATGATTATGGTTCATTTACTGAAAAAGCTGGAAATCAAAGGTGGTTCCAAAGTGGAGACCAAAGTGATAGTGGTAGAAAAATATTTAACACATATCATGACAAATGGGGGCCATTGAAATTACGTAAAAAAAGAATGGATATTGGTGAAGAAGATAGAGATGAGTTTGATGGTAGACCATCTAAAGTTATTGGTGTTTACTCGGATATAAAAAAACAAAGAATGGGTGAACAAGGAGAGACTGAAGAAGGTAATGCATTCTCAGGGGCTTTAGCAAAGGCTAAGAAAGAAGGTAAAGATAGTTTTACTGTTGACGGTAAAAAATATGAAGTTACTGAAAAGTGGAAAGGAAATGTTGATGTTAAACAAACTGGTCAATATTCTGATATGACAATTGATGATTTAGATAAGGCAATCAAAAAATTGAAAGACAAGACTCAGAAATTAAAAGATGATGGTAAGAAAGTACCACATACTGATAAGACAAAAATGAGTCAATTATACTTTGCAAAAAGAGCTAAAAAAGATTGGCCTGGTAAAGGTAAAGCTAAAGTTAATGAAAGTGTTAAATTGACTGAAAATGAAATAATTGATTTAATTGAAAAAATTGTAATGGAACAGTCAAATATTACTAAAAAAAGTTCTTCAGTTGAACCCGATTTCAATAAGGTTGAAAAGAAAAACAAAGAGGTTAATGACAAACATATTAAAGACACTGTTAAGAAGATGAAAGAGTATTTAAAAGATGCTTCTGAAGGTGAATATGATATGGAACCTAAAAAATTTCCAAGAGGTAATGGTGAGATGAAAGAAACACCTAAGAAAGCTTATAAGGCTTCAGACGCTGTTGAGGAATAAATTGACGATTTTGCTTATCCTGGTATGACTAATTTGGTTTATGATGAAATTAAACCAAATGACGAATGGATTGAGGCTAACTTAAAGGGTTCATCTAAAACAGGTAACGCTCAAGTTGATGAAGATGGTAATGCGTTAGGTAATGTTGTTCCATCAGAACTTGGCGAAAAGATGTATAAAAACTTTGAGGACAACGTATATGGTGCTGAACAAATGAACGCGTCTTATAAGAGATATCCACAACCTGTAGACCAAGCTGGTGAATCAACAGAACAAGGTGACTACAAACTAAAAAAAGGTGCAAAAAAGTCACAAGAGATATTCCAAAAGCTGGGTGAGAGTAAAGAAGATAAGTTAATATCTGAAGAGATTAAGAAAATGAAATCTCTTGTTG
>JACCDI011548424.1_pt1 | contig 11786 bp, 14 predicted proteins | sample 7442791 | NCBI WGS metagenome assembly JACCDI01 (sample SAMN15323434, study PRJNA562643) | freshwater metagenome | isolation source: river surface water | place: USA:Blue River Watershed | collected 2017-08-15
AAACAAACGGTTCAAATATCTAAAAAATATACATTAAGTAGATATATATAATTATGAGAGTTTTAATAACGGGAGTAGCAGGATTGTTAGGTTCAAGATTAGCAGATTGGCTAATTGAAAATGTAGAAGGAGTTCAGATTTGTGGTATAGATGATTTGAGTGGTGGATATAAAGAAAATATAAATCCACGAGTTCATTTCTGGCAAATGAATTTGACCGAACATCCAATTGAAAATTGTTTTGATTATTTTAAACCTGATTATGTATTTCATTTTGCTGCATACGCAGCAGAAGGTCTTTCTCCATTTATTCGAGAATACAATTATGTAAATAACTTACAAGTAACTGCTGCAATAGTAAACAATTGTATCAAACACGATGTTAAGAAATTAGTATTTACATCTACACTTGCCGTATATGGTCATGGATATGGTGGAATCTTTGATGAGGCACAAATTCCAAAACCAATAGACCCTTATGGTGTTGCAAAGTATGCATGTGAGATGGATATTCAAATAGCTGGAGAACAACATGGGTTAGATTGGACAATAATTAGACCCCATAATGTTTATGGAGTTAAACAAAATATTTGGGATAAGTATCGAAATGTTTTGGGTATTTGGATGTATCAACATTTGAATAATCAACCAATGACTATATTTGGTGATGGAGAACAAACAAGGGCATTTTCTTTTATTGATGATTCATTAGAACCACTTTGGAATGCAGCAATTAGACCTGAAGCATCCAAACAAATTATTAACTTGGGTGGTATTGAGGAAATATCAATTAAGTATGCATCGGAAGTATTAAGAGAAGTTATTGGCAGTGGAGAAGTAATTCATTTAGAAGGAAGACATGAAGTAAAACATTCGATTCCTACATTCCAAAAATCAATTGATATCTTAGGATTCAAACATCAGACAAATCTAAAACAAGGTTTGACTCAAATGTGGGATTGGGCACAAAAACAACCAATGAGAGAAAGATTCGTATGGCCAGAATATGAATTGGATAAGGGAATCTACTCCTTTTGGAAAACAAAATAAGTTATGAAAAAATCAATTTTAAGTGGTTACTTGTGGGGTTTTGATAAACCAGAAGCAGCTGATGTTGCATTCAGACAATTTAAAAAGTTTTACCCAGATGGTGATTTACACTTTACATTAGATTTAGGAGGAAAAGAAACTGAATTTAGAGAGGTGTGTAATAAATGGAATGTTTCCATGAAAATAAATCCAATCAATGTTGGAAGATGTGGTTGGATGACACATTATGAAAAATATGTTGAAGATGGTCCACAAAATGAATTAGGTAGAAAATGTTGGCCTAAGGAAAATGCATTTATATGGGTAGATAGATTATATGAAGTTGCAAAATCATGTAATTCAAAATATCTTATCTCTATGGAAGATGATACGTTTATACTTAAACCAATTAGTATTTTAGAACAAGATTTTGGAATCGCAGTATGTGAATATAATACTAATATTTTACCTAATTACTTATTAAAATTTATTGAAAGTATAAACGGAACAACCGATATACCTACAAATATATTTGGAAATAAAGGATATGGTGCCATGGGTGGATTTATCATTAACACCGAGCAATTTGTAAAGGGGTGGGATTATCTTAAACCAATACTAAATGAAAAATGGGATGAGATATTAAATCATACACATTTAATTGGATGGGTAGATGTTTTACCACAATTAACAATTATGGCAATTGGTGGAAAAGTTATTATGAATAGACAACTAATCCAAACTTGGTATCACGAACGAAAAGATTTGTACCCAACTTACACTCATTGGAAAGATTATGAGATTGCAGATTTTGTAAAAAATATAGAAGATATAAGAAGTATATGATAATATTTGGTTGTATAACAAAGTATTCACCTGATGATATAAGACCTTATGTAGAATCAATTCAACAAAGTGGTTTTAGTGGTGAGAAAGTTATGTTGGTATATGATGTACCACAAGAAACAATTTCTTACCTAAAATCAAAAGGATGGAATTTATATGGTGCAGATTTACAACAACATATAATTTTACAAAGATTTGTTGATGTTTATAAAATTCTTGAAAATTATGAAGATGAAATCGTAATTTGGACAGATGTTAAAGATGTAATTTTTCAGAAAGACCCAACCCAATGGATTGAAAAGAATATGAAAAAGGAAATTCTTTCGTTTTCTGAATGTGTAAGATTCAAAGATGATTCTTGGGCGGTGGTAAATGCAGGTACATCATTTCCGATGGAGTGGGAATGGTTACAAGATAAAGTTTCTTATTGTGCTGGAACTATTGTTGGTAAAGGATATGCATTGAAAGACCTTTTCATTGAAATTTATAGATGGAGTTTAACAACTGCAAATCTCGAACAACTTGCAGACCAAGCCGCATATAACGTTCTTATCAACTTAAATCATTTTAAAGAAAATGTTCAGTTTATTGACCAAGAACAAGGATTCGTAACTCAATTGGGAACCGTTTTTATTAAGAAAGATTATTTTGGTAATAAACTTTTAGAACCAACTCCTATATATAAAAATGGAAGATTTTACAATCAAAAAGATGATGAATTCGTTATAGTACATCAGTATGATAGAGACCCAATTATTAAAGAACAAATTTATAAAAAATATAAATGAAAATAGTAATATCCATATTTACATTACCATACGAAATAGATGATTTAGATAAAACACTAACTCAATTAAAAATTGCATCAAAATATATTTCAAAAGAAACTGAATGGGTATTAGATGTTACAATGAGTATGAGTAATGATTTGATTGATTGGAAAAAATCATCAATACCAAAACAATATTTTATTGATAAATTCATGAAACTTTCAGCACATACTGACTGGTGTATGAAAACTTTTAGGTTATCGGATGAAATAAAAGGTTGTGTTTCCCAAAGAAGGTTTACATCATTAGAATATCTTGATGCAGATTTTCACATTTGGTTAGACACTGATATTGTTTTTGATGAGAGAACTCTTGCATATTTTGAAAATGTATTACCTGTGGTTTCTCAACAAACTAATTATTCGATTGTAACTCCCGAAATTGTAAAAATTTGGGATAACACTTGGGATTGTTTAGTAAATGAAGAATTTATTAACAAACCTTTAAATTATCAAAAAGATAATGACCCATATAAAGATAGTGGTATAAAAGGAGATGTTGGTTTAGAATCAGTAGATGTATCAATTCCAAATCAACCAAGATTTAAATTTGCAGGAGGTTGGTTCACTTGTTTAAGCGGAGATTTGGTTAGAAGGATTGGAGTACCTGAATCATTTGGACATTATGGTTATGAAGATACATTCATAATGTGGGGTTCGGAAAAACTTATGAAAACTACTGATATAAACGTTCAGCAATTTAAAATAAAAAATTTAGTGGTGTGTGAAAATTACAAATATAGAAACAACGCACATTACATAAATAATATATCCGCGTACGATAAGAGAGATGAGTACAAAAAAATAGCAGAAAATAATTTTAATGAAGAACTTATTAAACTCACCTAAAAGGTGAGTTTTTTGTTTTTCAAACATATTTATATTCGTTACACACGTTATAGAATCCAGTTTTACATATAGGTTTTGATAATAAAGGTTACCCAACCAAATAGGAGGTAACATGAAATTATCGTTTTTAAAAATTATAACTACATTTTTAGTTGTACTGGTATCAGTATGCACTTATGGACAGGAAGTAAAAGAAATTAAAATTGGTGAAATTACCAATGAAATTAAATTAGGACCATTTACCGGAAAAAGAAGTATGGTAGTTGGTGTCAAAAATATTTTAGAAGAATATTTTCAAGAATTGAATTACGAATTAAATCCTAACGCAAAAGAAGAAATAAGAATTCGTTTAGTATTCTTTGACGTTAAAAACATCGGTAAAAGTATTGGAATTTACCATAATGATGTTGCCCTGACTGAAATTATAGCAATGGGTGAATTGGTAAAGGATGGTAAGGTTATTAAAAAGACTATACAAAAAGGACAAAGTAAGGAGGTATCAGTTTCTACTTTGGTGGTTGCAGATGATGGAACATTTAACCAACAAACAGCAAGTATCGCACTTAAAAAAGTATTGGGGGCGATAGTAGGAGATTTAACCAAATGAAAAAACTAATTTTATTTTTTATTATTTTATGTGTGTCGTTCGTATCTTATGGACAACTTACGATAAATAGAACAATAACACCTGCAACTGGTCCTTACAAAGTTGGGGATACCTTAACGGTAAAATATATTGTTGATAAGGGAACAAACCCTGCAACAACACCAAGATATTTTTGGTTAAGATATCAATACAATAACAAGGCATTATTGTTGTTACCAAACACAACAACATATTCACAAGGTTCTTCGGTTCAAATTTATTCAACCGAATGGGCTAACTATAAATTTACACCAAGTACTGCAAACAATCTTTCAGCAAATTCACTTTATGCACAATATCAAGTATCACCTTGGAATTTTGCTGTAAATTCTGATTGGAATGTTGGACAATTAACTTTACAAAGAACTGATGCCACAATTAACGGTGAATTTGCATCTCAAAAATTCATTATAAAAGATAATGTTTCCTATGAAGATATTCATAAACTGATATTAGCATATTCAATCGATGCATCATCTGCATATATTTCACCAATTACAACATCGGGTGATTTGGTTTCATTGGGAAATGTAACCGGTGGTTCATCTTCTTTTAAGGTTAAGGTTGCTTTTCCAACCGGATATACTAATATAACCCAACATAATGTCCAACTGATGAAACTAAAATCAGATGGTAGTGGTGATATAGATTGGTCACAACAACCAATTGCACAATTACCATTAGATGCACAAGGTGAAGCAACATTTACAACATTAAAAATTGGAGATTCAGTTGGTGTGTTTGTAGCACCTGCATTTCAAAAAGCGTTTATGAATGATATTGTAACTGTATCTGATGCATATAAAGCATTTTTGGCAGTTTCACAAGTAGATATAAGTGGAAATTCTACTTATTTTACTTATCCTAATTTAGAAAAGAAAATCGGTAATATTACGTTAAATGATAATATCTTTAATGAATCTGATTCTTACTATTTGTTTGCTCATGTGATGGGTATAAATGTTACACAAAATGCTATGATTCCTACATCAACTGCAACATCTATAAGATGGCAAAGTGGTTTATTAAACCAAAGTTGGTTAGATGGGACACCAAAACACAAAGTTTTAATTACAGCAAATACACAAGTTGCTAATGCTGTTTTTGCTTGGGGTGGTGATTTAAACTGGTCTCACTCAACTGACCCTGCAGTGGTTGCACAAAATATTTCAAATAATACTAATGTAACAAACTCACTTAATAAATCATTTGGTATGATGAACCTAAGAACATCAGCGGTAAATTCACAAGTTGTGGGTGCATATCAAAACAAAGAATATGAAAAGGCAACATTAAGTGTAACATCAAAATTGGAAGGTGGTAAAGTTGTATTGACTACATCATTAACTAAAACTGATTTAGCAGGGTTAGAAGTAATTCTACAATATGATGAATCTAAATTAACGTTGGATAATATTGTATTTGATACTGGTAATACTATGACAAATTTTTCAACAAATAAAGATGGAAGATTAACATTTGGTTCAATTGACCAAATTAAAACTGCAAGAATTAAAGTAGGAACTCCATACAAGTTAATATTTACACCAAAGGAATCATTAACAAGTACAACCGGATTATTCTACTTTATATTATCAGATGCAGTAGATGGAAAAGGAAATAAAATAGATTTAATAGTTGAATAATATGAAAAAAATATTAGTTACATTTTTATTAACAATAACATCATTTTTAGCATCGGGACAATCAGTAACTGCTCCCGATGCTAAATCATTTACACTTAACACTACAAATCAAGATGCTAGTGGATTCTCTTTAAGTGGATTTAATTCAACCGCAACTTTACTTTGTGCTATTGGTTTACCACAATCTCCATCGGGAACAACATTTAGTTTATCCACAACTACTGGTTTAACACCCGCAACCGGATATTCAATGAGTGGTAATAAAACTCGTTTAGCATTTACGGGAACGATGGCTAACATCAATAACGCTTTGGCAACATTAAAAATAAACACAACCGGAACTGCGGGTAATATTCAAATATCGGTATCAGCAACCGTAAACCCAACTGGATACTATTACAATCCATCTAATGGACACTTTTATAGGCCTATATCTACAACAGCAACATACGATAATGCAAAAACACTTTCTGCTGCACAAACTTTCAAAGGTCAAACTGGATATTTGGTAACACTAACATCTGCAGATGAAGAGAATTTCGTAATACTTAATGTGCCACAAAATAATATTTGGATTGCTTTATCAGATAGATTAGTTGAAGCTCAATGGAGAATTGATGCCGGACCTGAAGCAGGAACTCTTATTAAAACATCAAACGGACAAACTGCTGGAAACATACAAGGGCAATATAACAATTGGTGTGGTGGAGAACCAAACAATAGTGGTGATGAGGATTATGCGGTAACTAAATGGGGTGGTGGTAGTTGCTGGAATGATTTGCCTGCTTATTTCTCAAATCCATATATTATTGAATTTGGAACTTGGACAAATCCCGATGACCAAACATTTACTGATTTTTATTCAAATAGTGTAATTCATTCAAATGGAAATACATTGAGAGCACAATTTACATTTAATTTCGGAAGTAATGTAGATGAAACAAAATTCAAATCAAAGATAATAACTTCTATTGATGATATTACATATAATACAAATAACGCTTTAGTGGCTCTTAATGGTATTGGTAGAGTCGATTTAACCAATCAGATAGATACTTCAACAATATCAGGGGGTGGGTATAAAGCACTAACATCAAGTGGGCAAGTTGAGTGGTGTGTAATATACGATTATGATGTATCAAATCAAAGATACCGAATAGGAATTGATAGTAGAGAAGTTAATGGTATTTTGGCAACACCATCATCTATCACAAGTTTACAACTTTTTGATTTGTGGAATGGACCTGTTACTTTTAATTCTTATGACCCAAATGGATGGACAGAAGTTTATGTTTATACTCAAACTCAATTTAATTTTTCAGGTTCATCTTTTGCATCAAAAATAAGACAGGGTAATGGATTTTATGGTGTAAGTGCAGAATTTACATTTCAGGAAAATATGGTAAACAAATATCATAAAGTTTCTATGGATATTCAACAAAGTGATTTACTTACCTTATTGGGAAGTGCAGTTACTGTCGGTGATGTTTATTTAGCATTTAAAGAATTTGCAGATAAAGGAATATTAGGAAATGAAAGTAAGTATTTTTCATCAGGTATTCAATTCCATAATGCCGATGTAAATGATGATGGGATATTTGATGAAAGAGATTGTTATGTATTACTAACACATTTACAAGGTACATCTTCTTTATGGCCAAATCCACCAGCATTAGGTGATATTATGAAGATTGTAACATCAACAGCATACGATAACATTACAAAACAAAATTGGAACACATACACTGGAATCACACGATATAGATATCCATTCACATTTACGAATGGAACACTTAATTCTTATGGATTAAATATAACTTGGAAAGGTGATGTGAATTTATCTCATTCAGCACAACCAAGCGGATTTGTAGCATCTACAAATAGTTCGGTTTCTGAAATTAAATCTATGTCAGTATCTGCTAATTCGATTGGTGTAGTTGAAGTTGATATAATGATGGAGAAACAAGGGGATGAAATTGTTGCCATAATAGTGGTAAATCCAAATGGTAATCAAATTGGAGCAACACAATTTGATGTGTTTTTTGATAATACAAAATTAGAATATAAAACACTACAATCTACCACTACACAATCATCAAACTTTGCAAGGAATAATGGTTCTTTTATTAGTATTGGTAGTTTAAATACCACAGGTGGTTCAATATCTAATATTGGATACAAAGTTATATTTAAACCTAAAACAACGATTACAAACATATTAGGATTGATTTCTGTGAAAAGTGTGGAAACACTTAATACATCATTAAATAAAATAGTAGTGAAAGTAATGTAATGAAAAGTAAAATTATAATATTTTGTTGTATGTTTTTTATGTTTTCTTGTTATAAAGAAGATATTGCTCCATTACCAAAACCAGTAGAAAATATATTTTTACAAACAGAAAATCAAATATCCGATTCTGATTTTTTAAATTTTGAATTGGCATCGGATGGGACATACTATCTTATATTACAAGATGTTGAGACAAATCAAGTGATTTCAAAAGAGAAGTTTATTGGAGTAAAAGGACTAAATAAACTTAATATTTACACGAAATCAATTCAAAGTAGATATTTATATTTAGTTTTACAAGATGAGACTAAAAAAGAAATTAACAAAACAAAATTGGTTTTAAAATAAAGGTTACTTGTTATTAAAAATAAATAACGAGGGAACAAATGAAAAAATTATTATTGGTGTTAATATCTTTATCTTTATTGACAAGTTGTTATAAAGAAGATATGTATTTGCCAGATACAAAACAAGTAACTGATAACTTAAAAATAAATCAGAATGTTGGAATTAAATTAGAAACACCTTTTGTGTTGAATGCGGTGAAAATGAACGTTAAAATTGAAACTGCAGGTACATACAATGTTAAAATTATTGATATTGCAAACAAAGTTGTTTCAAAAGAAGAAATCAAATTAACCGAAGGTGATAATATAGTTACCATTAACACGGGAATCATACCACCTTCTGCATACAGATTAGTTTTAAGTACTCAAACAAATACAATTTTGGGTATTACTGATTTTAATAAATTATAATAGGGAGAAATAAATTATGTTACTAAAAAGAGGTGATAATAACGAAAATGTTAAACAATTACAGCAAAAATTAGGTTTAGAACCAATAGGAAACTTTGGTCCTAAAACCGAAGAAGCTGTAAAAGCATTTCAATTAAAAAATGGATTAACTGCAGATGGTATTGTTGGTGATGGTACATGGAGTAAAATAATGGGTTTAAGTGCACCAGCTCCACAACCAAGTGCACCAGCTCCACAACCAAGTGCACCAGTTGCACCAGTTGGTGGATTAAAATTGGATAAACTAAAAGGTCATATCCCTGATGCAGTAATTCAAATGATTCCTGATACTGCAGCTAAATTCCAAATCAATACTCCATTAAGATTGGCACATTTTTTAGCACAATGTGGACATGAGAGTGGTGGATTTAGAGTTACATCTGAAAACTTAAACTATTCTGCAAAAGGTTTGGTGGGTATATTCAAAAAATATTTCCCAACTGAAGCAATTGCTAACCAATATGCAAGACAACCACAAAAGATTGCAAACAAAGTTTATGCAAATCGTATGGCAAATGGTTCGGAAGCAAGTGGAGATGGATTTAAATTCAGAGGCAGAGGGTATATCCAATTGACAGGTAGAGATAACTACACACAATTTGGTAAAGCAATTGGTGAAGATATCGCAAACAATCCTGATGTAGTTTCAGGTAAATATGCACTACTTTCAGCAGCTTGGTTCTGGTCTAAGAATGGGTTGAATAAGTTAGCAGATGGTGGAGCAACTGATGCAGTGGTAACATCTATTACTAAAAGGGTAAATGGTGGAACTATTGGATTAGCAGATAGAATTAAACACTTTAAAGAGTATTATCATTTATTAGCATAAGGAGAACAAAATGTCAGAAGAACAAGAAAGCAAAGGTGGATTCTTTTCAAATTTAAAGAATCAAATTATTACTGGAGCAGGGGTTATACTTACAACCCTTGGTACTGTATTTATTGATGAGGTTAAATCTTTGGTAGGTATTGAACCCGAAACAGAACAAACACAAGGTGTTCAACAAAACAATCAACAATCTCAATCAAATAATCAACAACAAAATGTTGTAATTAACATTCCACAACAACAAGCAGCACCTGCTACTAAAACTGTTGTTGTAAAAGAAAAGGTAGTACCTGCTAAACCGGTAGAGAAGCCAAAAGAAAAAGAACAAGAGACATCTTGGTAAGTTTTGTAAATTTAGGTTTCATTAAAATGTTATTATTAACTTAAAAGAAAAGGAAAACATTTTATGAAATTTTCAGATTTATTTAAAGATTCAAATGATATAAATGAGAAATCAGTAGTTGGTTTCGCATCATTCGCAGTTATGGCAATTTTCGCTGGAGCGGATATTGTAACTGGTATTATGGGACAGACATTAGAAATTAGTGATACTATCTTTAATTCATTTGTAATTATTACATTAGGTTCATTTGGTATCGCTGAAGCAGGTAAAATCTTCGGTGGTAAAAAGGACACTAATAAAAACGATGAAGAATTAGGATAACAAAAAAAAACAATGAAAAAGTTACTTTATGATAACATTATTTTCCAAGTATGGAGTAATGCTATAAAAACAAAACATCCACTTTCATTTATAGTGGCAATTTGGCTTACATTATTATTAGTTACATTTGTATATGGATTTTCAACAATTGTAATCCAAACTATAATAAACCCAAGTATTTGGGATAATGTACAATTTGGTCTATATGATACATTGGGGAGTTAAATTATGAAAAAAATTATTTTACTTTTAGGTATTATACTTTTTAGTATAACATCTTATGCACAAATCGGTTCAATTAAAGCGGAAACATATCAATCAGAATTTGAGAAGAAAAAATCTATTGAAGACGTTTCTGATTATAATGGTAAACAAATACCAATAGCATTATTAAATGTTGGTATATCTGATGAATTATATCAAATGTGGCCCGATTTGCGTGATGCAAGAATTGGATTGGGTTTGACTAATATGGTAATTGAATATCTTGAATGGACAAATCGTTTTCAGTTCGTAGAAGAAAAATCAGCTATTAAAGATAGAATGAAAGACCAGTGGGTTGCATCTCGTAAAGGTGTATCTGAAAACCAAGTATATGGTATGGGAAAAATCAAACTTGCTGAATACTTCGTTACAATCGAAGTGTATGATTTTTCAGTATCGGAAGATGAAGTTCTTTCAATGAAAGAAGGTTCTAAACAAACTCAAACAACTCGTTTAGGTTTACAAGTTAGATTCACTAATGCAACCGATGGAACTTATTTTGTAGGTTCTGGTCTTGGTGAAGCAAATACCGTAAAAACGCAAGAAGGTATTTTAGGATTAGATGTAGAAGAAATCAATTTCAGACAATCTGCTATTGGTGTTACAACTCGTAAATCATTAGAAACTGCATCAGCAAGAATTGTGGCAAGAATGATATCAAAAGGAGTTTTTCCTAAATAAATGTGTTTAAAAGAATATTATTCATATTACTATTAACTTTAATTAGTTTGAGTGGATTTAGTCAAAATACTATATTCACTCAAACTTTTGTTGATAGATGTACCGGTGATGTTAAAATAGTTACTGCTAATTTCGTAAATGGTACTGCAACTGTTGCTTTCTATAATCGTGTAAGAGTTTTTACATATCAAGAGGCACTAAATGGTACATTACAATCTTGGTTAAACGAAACTTTCGCATGGTGGACTGCATTATCACCATGTTCTACAACAACAACCCAAGTTCAACAAGCACAACAAACTGCACAAGTTGCCCAACAAGCAGCTCAAACTGCAACCACTGCAGCAGCAACTGCTGCATCTGCAGCAACTTCGGTAAATATACCAACAACCCCACCTCCATCTACAACAACTCC
>JACCDI012058509.1_pt1 | contig 11786 bp, 10 predicted proteins | sample 7442791 | NCBI WGS metagenome assembly JACCDI01 (sample SAMN15323434, study PRJNA562643) | freshwater metagenome | isolation source: river surface water | place: USA:Blue River Watershed | collected 2017-08-15
CTCGGGCTTGCCAAGTGCAGATAGCCGAGAAGCCAAAGTGTTCCATGCCGGCACCCGTTTGCAAGATGGGCAAGTACTGACCAATGGCGGCCGTGTATTGTGCGCAACAGCGCTAGGTAGCAATGTGACAGCGGCACAACAAGCCGCTTATACACTTGCTGACCAAGTGCAATGGGATGGTGTATTTTGCCGTCGCGACATCGGTTACCGCGCAGTCGCTCGCGAACGCCAAAGCTAAAAATTGTCATGATTGGCGACTATCTTGTCGCTAAATCAGCCGCTTTTATGATGAAAACGCCAGCTTAGCTGGCGTTTTTTTTCAATTCTGCTGGCAATGATTTGCGTATGACGCAGCCTTTGCTAATTTAGTCGCAGAACCGTGCACATTAGGCCGCAGCACTTTATGCTGGCTGCCATTGTTTTTCCTTATAAAACAGGTCCATTTATGCAAAAAAGTATAATCAGTCTTGCGATACTCTGTGGCCTTGCGGCCCCTACTCTGCAAGCCGCTAGCTGCGATAGCAAGTTCACTCCGGTTTCGCAAATTCAAGGACAGACCGCTGAAAGTCCGTTTGTCGGCAAGACCTTAACCACTCAAGGCGTTATTCAAGCGGTGCTTTATGCAGACTCAAAGCAACCCAAAGTGTTACTTGGCAGCTTAGCAGCTGATGCTGACAACAAAACCGCTGAGGTTATCTTAGTACCAGATCACGAAATGGCCAGATTAGCCAAAGTTGGCGAGCATTGGCAATTGACCGGCACAGTCCGCGAATTTGACGGCATGACGGCACTGACCAATCCATCAGCCAGTAAGCTCTGCGGCAAGCACGCGACTCAAACAGCCACAGCAGTAACACTGCCAATGCAATCACTCGAACAGTGGGAACACTATGAAGGGATGTTACTAAACTTCCCACAAACGCTGGTAGTCAACGACAGCTACACCCTTGCCCGTTTTGGCGAATTGCTACTGGCCGATAAACGCCTGATGGTAGCAACCGAAGTGAAAAAGCCAGGCAAAGCAGCCAGTGATTTTGAGCAACAACAACAGCTTAGCGAAATCATCATAGATGATGGCACGCAGCGACAAAATGTCGAACCTGTGCGGTTTCCAACCGGTGGGCTATCCGCCAGCAACACAGTACGCGTCGGCGATTCAGCCAAAGGGGTCAGCGGTTATTTGCTGCATACCAAACAAGGCTATCGCTTAGTAGTGAATCAAGATCCAGTGTTTGTAGCCAGCAACCCTCGACCAGCTGCGCCTGCAGCAAAAGCAAAAGGTGAACTGCGCGTCGCAAGCTTTAACGTACTTAATTTCTTTACCGGTGATGGCACAGACAAAGCATTCCCAACCAAACGCGGTGCAACTGATGCAGTTGAGCTGGGTCGACAACAGGACAAAATGATCGCGGCGTTAAGTGCTATGGATGCCGATGTGATAGGCCTGCTTGAAGTCGAGAACAATGGTTTTGCTGAAGGTAGTGCGCTTGCAACTTTGGTAAAAGCGTTAAACGAAAAACTTGGCAGTGAAGTTTATCGTGCCGTGCTTCCTACCGAACGCCCGGGCAGTGACCACATCATGGTTGCGATGATTTACCGAATTGCCGATGTGAGTGAAGCAGGCAAAGCAGCGGTGATCACCAAGGCACCATTTGACCGGGGCAGTCGCCCACCGTTAGCCCAAAGTTTTGTGCATAAAGCATCTGGTAAAACCGTAACCATCAGCATTAACCACTTTAAATCCAAAGGCAGTTGCCCGAAACAACCGACTGCAGATTCAGATAAACAAGATGGACAAGGCTGTTGGACGCCTGCTCGGTTAGAGGCAGCTAAGACGTTGACCGCTTGGTTAAATACCAATCCAACCGGCACTGCCAGTGACTATCGCTTGATCATGGGGGATTTAAACGCCTATCGACAAGAGGAACCATTACAGCGATTAGAGCAAGACGGCTGGAAACACCTAGCAAAACCTGATGAAGTGCACACTTCCTATGTGTTTAAAGGCCGTTCAGGCAGTTTAGACCACGCTCTAGCAAGCCCGGCACTGCATCAGCAGCTGAAACAATTCGCCCACTGGCATATCAACGCCGATGAACCAGAAGTGCTGGATTACAATATGGAGCATAAGAGTAAGAACCAGATTGATGCTTGGTATCAACCAACGCCATATCGCTCTTCAGACCATGACCCGCTGTTTATGGACTTTAAGTTCTAACAAACTTCAGGATGTTGCAGCTGCCTTGATCGGCAGCTGCAAGACTGCAACTTCGAAAAAACTAGCCCAAAACCATCATACTGCGCACAATCATCGCAATTGCCGCACCGATAGCAACAGTCCAAACAGTTGAACGCAGCAGTGCTTTATCCATCAGATAAAACAAAATAAATAATACCCGAGCGCCGACAAACACCCACGCCAGGGTTTGTTGCGTTGGATCTGCGAGGTTTGCCGCAATAGATGCGGCAAACGCCGCTAAATAGATCTGCAACGCTTCAAAACTATTGTAATGAGCAGCATTGGCGCGAGCGCCTAAACCTTCGAGTTTGGCTTGTTGCACTCGCGGCTGATGATTGTCATAACCCCCCATCTCTTGCATTGCTTTAGCGACTGGGATCCGCGCCAAATAAGGCAATAAAACGGTGATTAGTAACACAATTAATAATGCTGACATCAGACTTATTCCTTCTCACAAACAAAAGCTAATTGGGTATTGGTTGGATTAAATTTAAAACGGCTGACCACACCATCGCAGTCTTTGCTTAAATCAAGCCAAGGCTGCCACTTTCCGCCTTGCCAAGCCAACAACTGCGTTTTCGCACTGACCATTAATTGGCCTTGTGGGGTAAAGGCTAAATCTTTGCCACTTTCCGGCAATAAGGCCAACATTTCAGCGTGCGCTTGCCCTTGGCGGTAGCGCCATAAATGTAACGGCGTTTCGGCGGCAGCGCCTTTCGCTGGCGCGGTAAAGTAAAACCAATTTTCCGCTTTATCATAGACAAACGAGCGTCCAGGGTTTGGCAGCAGCTCCGTTATTTTTCCAGCGTTATCCCGATACACAGCGCGATTGGGTTGGGTGGCGTTTTCGAGTAAAAACATCATGAGATCGCCTGATGCGCCCCACGCGTGGTAACCCACACCAAGCACCTCCGGCAACAACACTTTTTCGCTCGTTGCGGAAATCTGCCAAAGTCGTTGCGTTCCGTCAGCCTCAACCCGAATCACCGAATAACCATCGCCATAAACGGTTGCAGAGAATTCACCAAAAGGAGTGGCCCGAACTGGCTTAGGGAGCTGTTTATCGCTGCCGATTTCAAGATAGTTGATATCGGTGGCAAGGGCTTCACTGCCAGTTTGCTCGGTAAACACCAACAATTTGCCATCAGCACTAAAATCCGGCTGATTAAGATAATGACTGCGGTGAATAGCACCTGCAGTATTAAATGAAACGGGCGTGGGCTTGGTGGCATCAGCCTGCCAATTGCCATATTGAATTACATAACTACTAGCACTAACCGACTGCGCGATAAAAAGACTAGCGAGAACAAATACTTTCATAAGGATCCTGTGAATTAATTCCAAGTGAAGTCCAGTGTCACTTGCCTCTGCTTCACTTTATCCTTAAGGTAGAGACAGAGCAATTGCTAAGGCTGAAGTTGTATGTCCCATAAAAATCCAATTATTGCGGTTACCGGTTCATCAGGCGCTGGAACCACCACGACTACCAATGCTTTTTCTCATATATTCAGAAGCTTAGATATTGACGCAGCTTTTGTTGAGGGCGATTGTTTTCATAGATTCAGTCGTCCGGAAATGGACGTTGCGGTGCGTAAAGCAAAAGAGCAAGGCAAGCACATCAGTTATTTTGGCGCCGAGGCCAATGATTTTGGTGCGCTAGAATCTAGTTTCGCTAGCTATGCCGAGACAGGCATCGCTAAAGTTCGACGTTATTTGCATACCTTTGACGAAGCCGTCCCTTACAACCAGCTGCCAGGCACCTTTACGCCATGGCAAGATTTACGCGCTGATACCGACTTATTGTTTTACGAAGGTCTGCACGGCGGTGTGGTCACTGAACAGCATAACGTCGCTCGCCACGTCGATTTATTGATTGGTATGGTGCCCATCGTGAACTTGGAGTGGATCCAAAAGATTTTCCGTGACACCTCAGAGCGCGGCCACTCAAGAGAAGCGGTGATGTCGAGCATAGTGCGCAGCATGGATGATTACATCAACCACATCACGCCGCAATTTTCACGGACCCACATCAATTTCCAACGGGTGCCTACCGTCGATACCTCGAACCCGTTTAGCGCCAAAGATATCCCATCGCTGGATGAGAGCTTTGTGGTTATTCGCTTTCGTGGGATCAAACACGTTGATTTTCCTTATTATTTGCAGATGATCAACGGCTCGTTTATGTCGCGGGTGAATACGCTTGTAGTGCCTGGCGGCAAAATGGGCTTGGCGATGGAGTTAATCCTAACGCCACTGATAGAAGATCTGATGCTAAAACGCCGACAAGCACGTGGGCAAACAAGTTGGCTCGAATAAAGCCGTCACTGTGCAAGAAATTGCTGCTAGCGACCAAGCTTATCAGGAAAATCTGCAGTAGCTAGCAACGGTGCTAACGTTGCCAGATACTGCAGCGAAACGGCTGAACTGAGATCACGACTTCAGTTCAGCGTGATCGAAACAAACAACACTACTGCTTAAGCTAAATCTGGCAAATTGCGACCGTAGAAAATTTCACGCATTTCGCGCTTCACTTTTTTACTAATCAATTGCTGCTCATGGTCAGTGATATCACCACCACCAAACAAATAGTTATTCAGATCAAACTCTTTCAGCATCATCTTGGTGTGGAACAAATTTTCTTGATAAACGTTCACGTCAATCATCTGAAATGCCTGTTTGGTGGCATCATCCATAAAGTTTTGGATCGAATGGATCGGATGGTCGATGTAATGTTTTACGCCACTGACATCACGAGTAAAGCCACGAACTCGATAATCGATAGTGACAATGTCAGATTCAAAACTATGAATTAAAAAATTCAACGCTTTTAACGGCGATATCACCCCGCAGGTTGAAACCTCGATATCCGCTCGGAACGTACAAATGCCATCGTGTGGATGATGTTCTGGATAAGTGTGGACACAGATATGACTTTTATCGAGATGCGCCACAACTGTCTCAGGCGTAGGCTCTTGACCTTCAATAGGCTCTTCACACACTAAAATAGTGACGCTTGCGCCTTGCGGGTCATAGTCTTGGCGCGCAATATTCAAAATATTAGCGCCAATAATATCAACAACTTCGCTTAAGATGTCGGTGAGTCGGTCGGCATTATATTGTTCATCAATATAGGAGATATACTCCTGCCGCTGCTGTTCCGTCGGCGCATAACAAATATCGTAAATACTAAAACTTAAGCTTTTGGTTAAATTGTTAAAGCCGTGCAGCTTCAATTTCTCAAAAGGTTTGACCACACTTACCCCTTATTCTTCAGCATTCACGCATGCCGAAGTATAGTCCACTCAACAAAAATCAGCCGTTTGGCTGTAACTCAGATTGTAAAACCGCAAACGAGTGGGTAACTTCCATCGCTTGCTGCAGCATGATTGAAACAGAGCAGTATTTCTCAGCCGATAAATTAACTGCGCGTTCCACATGTTTTTCACTGACGCCAAAGCCGGTGACTTCAAAATGCAAATGGATTTTTTTAAATACTCGCGGCACTGTATCCACGCGTTCGCCGGACAACACAACACGACAGGCAGTCACTTGCTGCTTGGCTTTTTGCAAAATACTGACCACATCAACCGATGAACAAGCGCCAGCTGACATCAGCAGCATTTCCATTGGCGTTGGTGCAACACCGTTATCTTTGTTGGAGTCAAACATCACCGCGTGGCCGCTGCCTGAACGACCGATAAAATTGCTATCCCCTGCCCAAGCAACGGTTGCTTGTAATTGATTATCACCAGCCATGAATTAGTCCTGTTTGCTGAAAACTATATTTTATAAAAAAAACTAAGAAAACCGCCAGTCACCTCGCAGTTTTCTGTTGTTTATTGATGAGGTTGCCGACTTAGTCCATCAGGTTGGCGATGGCAGTATCGAATAAATTTTTGATCAGTAACGCAACTTCGTTAATCAGTTCCACTTGCTCTAAAGTGGCTGGTCGATTTAACACCGATGCCAATACTTCCTGAAAGTCATACATAATACCGTCGACTTCCCGAATGATCTGGCTGCGATGAATTGTCTCAAGCTCGGTATGTTGGGTGCATAGCGAAATGATCTGCTCTGCGACCTGCTCTTCAATAATCACGCCCAAAGTCTTTTGATGACTGGTCGCGGTTCCTGCTTGTTCAAACAGCATCAGATGTTCAGTTAAGAACTGGATCAGATGCTCATAGCCGGGTTTATCAGTAACCATATCCCACCGAAGTTAAGTCTGGGGCCACAAATCTGCCACAGAATAAGGGAAAGCGTAAAGCACTGTGATCAAAAATATATCGGCTTGTCCGTTTGCGCAAGGGACAGCTGCGATCAAGCGCTGTCCCTTTTGCCTAGTTTTGCGTCAAATCAAACACTAAAGTGTAAACCTGGCGACAATTGTGCCGGCATTTCCAACCGAGTTAACTCAACTGAAGCTACCGGATATGCGCAATAATCTGCCGCGTAATAGGCGCTAGCTCTGTGATTACCACTGCCACCGATGCCGCCAAATGGCGCAGCAGAGCTCGCTCCAGTTATAGGTCTATTCCAATTGACGATCCCAGCTCGAATGCGCCGTAAAAACTTTTGGTATAACTCGGCATTGTCAGACAACAAACCGGCCGACAAACCAAAGTTTGTGTTATTCGCCGCAACCAAGGCTTGGTCAAAATCAGCAAAACGGAATACTTTTAACAACGGACCAAAATGTTCTTCATCAGGCAACGCACTGGCATTGGTGCAATCAAGAATGCCAGGCGACACCATACCGGTATCTTCAACTAACAATTGCATCCTAACTAGCGGCTTTGCGCCCAGCTCAATTAATTGTTGTTGGACCGCTAACATGCCTTTTGCCACTTGGTTGGAAATCATCGAGCCCATAAATGGCTGCTGCTCAGCATCGTAAAGACCAACTTGCAACTGCGAAGTCACCGCAACCAATCGCGCTAAAATTGCATCGCCTTCACTATTGGCAGGTAAATACAAACGACGGGCACAAGTACAACGTTGACCTGAAGAAATAAACGCCGATTGAATGATGTCATGCACTGCGGCATCAATGTCACTCACTTCAGTCACTAATAACGGGTTATTACCGCCCATTTCCAGCGCTAGAATTTTATCTGGGCGGCCAGCAAATTGTTGATGTAAGAAATGGCCGGTACGCGAACTACCGGTGAAAAACAAGCCATCCAATTCCGTATGAGCGGCAACCGCTTTACCGGTAGCAACTTCACCTTGCACTAAATTCAACACGCCTGCTGGCAAGCCAGCAGCTTGCCAAAGTTTGACCGTCTCTTCGGCAACCATCGGCGTCATTTCACTTGGTTTGAAAACCACAGTATTGCCTGCAAGTAACGCCGGAATTATGTGACCGTTTGGCAAATGGCCTGGGAAGTTATACGGACCAAACACAGCAACTACGCCGTGTGGCCGGTGTCGAAGCACGCCACCCCCTTGTGGCATCGGACTTTCTTTGACACCGGTACGCTCATGATAAGCGCGAATAGAAATATCAACCTTACCGATCATCGCCGCAACTTCTGTGCGAGTTTCCCACAAAGGCTTACCAGTCTCGCGGGCGATAGTCAGCGCCATAGCTTCTTTATGCTGAGTTAATTGTTGACCGAAGGCTTGTACTATCGCAGCGCGTGCCTCAAAAGTCAGATCGGCCCAATCCGCAAAAGCACGTCGTGCCGCCTGAAATGCGCGGTCTACTTGTGCTTCGGTCGCACTGTGACCTTGCCATATCACTTGGTTTTTTGCTGGATCAAGCGAACGCACTGCAGAGCCTTCACCCGCATGCCATTGGCCGTCAATAAAATGGATCTGTGCAGTCATGGTCATGCTCCTATTACATTCTTGCTAAACGCACCCAATCACCATCAGTCACTTGCAGTGCTTTGGCAAAATCAGGCGATAAATTCACTTCTTCCGCGGTTTCTGACACATGCAAATGCGTCCAGCTAGCTCGGAAATTTTCGCGATTGGTATTGCAGACCAAATAAGGTTGACCACCAGAAACATCAGCGATCCGCACTTGCAACCGTCGGCTGTTGCGAGCTGTACGAATGTGTTCTAATTTAGCTTCAACTGTCGGACCCGCATCAAAAATGTCGACATAACCGGTCGGCGAAAAACCTTCAGATTGCAGCAACGCCAATGCCGGCCGAGTTTTTTCATGCACTTTACCGATAACGGCCTGCGCTTCTTTACTCAATAAACTGACGTAAATTGGATATTTTGGCATTAACTCAGCAATAAAGACCTTTTGGCCGATACCAGTTAAATAGTCTGCGGTCGGAAAATCCACCGAAAAGAAGTGTTCTTCCAACCAACGCCAAAATGGCGAATCGCCTTTGGCATCAGAGACACCGCGCATTTCAGCGATGACTAAATCAGAAAAACGCTCGCGAAACTCAGCCATAAACAAAAAGCGAAACCGCGATAGCATCCGACCATTGTTTTTCTCGCGGCGGTGCTCACGTAAGAACAAAGTACAGAGTTCGGTTGCACCAGTGTAATCGTTGCAGAGCGTCAGAATGTCCACAGTGTTGTAGACACCAAGGGCGCGTGAGGTATGCACAACCTTGCCTAGATGATAGTTATAAAACGCATCTTCTAAACCTACGGCTGCTTCAATAGCACTGGTGCCACAAATGGCACCGGTGTCGGTATCTTCTAAAACAAACAGGTAACCTTCGTCGCCTGGTTTATTCACCGATTTCTGGAACGAATGTTCCGATCGGTTAATCTTTCGCTGCAGCAATTCATCATTGACCGGTAACGAGGTAAACCCATGCCCGGACTCCACTGCCATCTCATAGAGGGCAGGAAAATCGGCTGCGCGGATTGGGCGAATCACCATCATAATCGCTTACTCCTGGTTGTGCGGGGCTTCAATCCCGCTGTTTTTTGCTTTAATTGACCTGACTTATTGTTGTTTTTCGCTGTCATGGCCATGCTTCGGTTTATGTCCCGAACCTCTGGAGCTGCGAGGGTGCTACCTTTATTCACCCCAGTCACATAGTTCACTATGTTTGTGGGGTTCATTTTCGTAACAGCCAACTCGCAACTTCAATGATTCTGGGTAGAGTCTCTCAAGCTTTGCTTGATCACTCAGTTACTTAGCTGTAGCGATTGTCGCTACAGCTTTTTCAAACAATTGCATACCTGCGACAATATCTGCATCTGGGATTACCAGACTTGGCGCAAAACGCACCACGTCATAACCGGCCATCAGCACTAACAAACCAGCTTCTGCAGCGGCGAGCATAAAGTCACGAGCACGACCTTTGTAACTGTCGTTTAATGCCGCACCTAACAACATACCTTGGCCACGGATAGCGCTAAACACATGATACTTTGCGTTGATCCGTTCAAGTTCTTGGCGGAACAATACTTCTTTCTGACTGACCGCAGCTAAGACCTCTGGCTGATTGATCGTATCTAAAGCCGCTTCAGCGACCGCACAAGCCAACGGGTTACCGCCGTAGGTCGAACCATGGGTACCAACCTTTAAATGCGCAGCAATGGCTGTGGTGGTTAACATAGCACCAATTGGGAAACCACCACCTAAAGATTTGGCGCTGGTCAGAATGTCCGGGACCACGTTGTAGTGCATGTACGCATACAACTTACCACTGCGGCCCACACCGGTTTGGACTTCGTCGAAAATCAGCAATGCATTATGAGCATCGCATAATTCGCGCACACCTTTAATAAACTCAGCAGTCGCAGGGATGATGCCGCCTTCTCCTTGGATAGGCTCCATAATCACTGCGCAGGTGTTATCAGAAATCAGTGCCTTAAGGCTATCTAAATTATTGTATTCGGCATGAAAAACCGCGCCTGGTTTTGGACCAAAACCATCAGAATAAGCCGCTTGACCGCCGACAGTCACCGTGAAGAAAGTTCGGCCATGGAAACTTTTGCCGAAAGAAATGATGTCTTGCTTGTCCGGACCAAATTTATCAAGCGCCCAACGCCGAGCGAGTTTTAACGCACCTTCGTTGGCTTCAGCGCCAGAGTTTGCAAAGTAAACCTTTTCGGCAAAAGTAGCGTCGACTAATTTTTTTGCCAAGCGTAACGCTGGCTCGTTGGTCATTACATTACTTAAATGCCAGAGTTTATGAGCTTGTTCAGTCAGCGCATTCACTAAAGCTGGATGACAATGACCAAGGCAGTTCACGGCGATACCACCGGCAAAATCGATATACTCGCGATCTTGCTGATCCCACAACCGCGAACCGAGTCCGCGAACCGGGATCACAGCAGATGGCGCATAATTGGGTACCATCACTTCATCGAATAATGCACGGGTGACCTGGAACGCTTCTGACATATTTATTCTCCTCAATTCACTGAATTTATCGCTTTGGCGTTACCGCGCAACGGCTTTGCCATGGTTGTTTTTTTGTGCAAGTTGTTCCGCATTATTACAGATAAAAAAATGAAAGTCTTGAGCGAAAATCGGGAAAACCCACGAAAATCAAGGGCTACAGATAGATTTGCAGATACATTGAATAACTAAGCAGCTTGACTCTGTGGGGCGTTAAATAGCCCAAAGCCACAGGCTAATAGGCTTGTAGCGCATTTGGTTAGCCGAATCGGAACTGCATGAATATGGCAAAAAAAATTGCATAAACTTCGAAAGGAAACAGTGAAATTCCAAATATCACTCTAAATCGAGGCGATCTAACGGGGTGTTTTGTAAAATTTGTAGATAATCAGGACGTAATTGTACGGCTTGTCGCCATGCCATATCCTCAGCATCATTCAGTAATTTTTGACTGCGCAGAATCTTCGCCTGCACATAATATTCGGCTTGTGCGATCAATCGTGTTAAATCAGTTGCACCGCTATAACCGACCCCTTCTGCCCGTTGATCCATCACTAAACGCAACGGGATCCGCTTTAGCGGCCACTGCGCGACCAAGTCGGCGCTGATGATGCTGGCAAACTCTTGAAAGCAACTAATCAAGAAACTAGCATCCGCTTCGATCCCATCAAGCGCATCAGTCAACTGCGTGTCTCTGGCATCACGGGCTTTTAATAACTCAGCTTGTTTAATTTGCGCATAAGTACGCAGGTAATTCCGCGTAACCACGTAATAACCCAAAGAGTTAAATAAGCCAGCACAATAGGCAACAAACTGGTTATCACCAGTCTCTTCAGCGAGCCGCTGTGCTGCTACAGCGACCGAAACACTGTATTGCCACATATTGGTTTTAAATGATGTAAATGGATCTGTGGCGTGCGGCACACACCGCCGTAACGCCAACAAAGGTAAAATTTGCTTAAGGCTCTCAATACCCATCAAACCCAATGCCGGTTTAATTTCTTTGATGAAATTCCCCGATGGTGTTTTGTTTCGGTACTTAGGTTGATTGACCAGCTTGAGTAAATCTTCTTTTAACCAGTCGAGCTTATTAATGAGATTTTCGAGTTGCGATAACGTTACCGCTCTCGCACACAGCGCATCTAACACTTCTGGAAAGCCCTGCGCTAAATTAAACACAGTGTTGTTTACCGCATCGAAGTTACCAAGCCGAAG
>JACCDI010196147.1_pt1 | contig 11781 bp, 8 predicted proteins | sample 7442791 | NCBI WGS metagenome assembly JACCDI01 (sample SAMN15323434, study PRJNA562643) | freshwater metagenome | isolation source: river surface water | place: USA:Blue River Watershed | collected 2017-08-15
AAGGGAAGGGTTTTACGCTGATTGAATTAATGATAGTGGTTTCTATGATCGGTATTTTGGCTTCGGTCGGGTTACCGCAATACCAAACTTATACCATCCGCAGTGAAGTGACCGAAGGCATTACCATGGCTGCGAATCTGCGCGAAGATGTGAACACTTATTATATCGAGACTTTGGATTTTCCAAAAAACAACCGACAAGCGGGTGTACCTGAACCTCACCAATTAATTGCCAACCGCATTACTGGTGTTGAGGTGGCTGGCGGTGCAATTCACGTCACTTTGGGCAATAAAGTCGCCAAACCTTTGCAAGGGAAAGTGCTCAGCTTTCGGCCTGCGGTGGTCGATGGCAGCCCGAAAAGTCCAATTTCTTGGTTGTGTGGTTATGATGAGCCCGTGAAAGGGATGTCAGGCGTTGGCGCGAACCAGACCACGGTTGAAGCTGAGTACCTGCCTTCTGCCTGCAGAAAACGCGATTGAATCCAACCGTAGTTGGATATATTGATAGCTGGCTAGCCGATGCGACTAGCCAGATTTGACCTTTTGACAACACTCATTAAAGCAAAAAGCCCAACCGGTGAGGGCTGGGCTTTTTGCGATTAAATTAGTTGTTCAAACAGGTCGTCTTCAATGCTCCAATCAATATCTTCGAGCTCTTTTTTCAGACGTTGCCGCTCCTTTACGGCTTCAATTTCGCGCCATTTACGCTTCACCGCTCGGCCTTTTGTGGCTGGGCGCTCCAACATGGTTAGTAAGTCATCAAAGCTTTCCATACTTCACCTCGCTGAGTTTTGTTGTTGTTATTTTCGCTAAAATTGATATCACAATCCTTGGCAAAATAAAATATCTAAATGACAAAAAAATGAAGATGAAATGAACAAATTGCGCTAGTTTTATGCTGATTTGGTTTAATCTTTGAACAAAGGTGATAAAAAACAACCAATTACAGATTTGAATTCAGGTAAGAAAAAAGCCCCAGAGTGGGGCTTTTGCGGGATACTTTTTAACCGCAAGGCTTGCGGTGATGACCTCAGACCTTAGCCTTGCAATTGTTTTTGAAATAAACCGATCAAGGCTGCCGTTGATGCATCAAATGGATGCTGCTGTTGGCCCGACAATACTTGATAAATTGGGGTTGATAACTGCTTACCCAATTCGACGCCCCACTGATCAAACGAGTTGATATCCCAAAGCACTCCTTGCACAAACACTTTATGCTCATACAGTGCAATTAATGCCCCCAAATAAAACGGCGACAATTCTGGCAACAGTAAGGTGTTGCTGGGTTTATTGCCCGGCGACACTTTGTGGGGTGCTAATAACGCCGCTTGTTCGGCTGATGCCCCAGTTGCCAATACTTCTGCAGTGGCTTCGGCCAAAGTTTTGCCTTGCATCAGCGCTTGCGTTTGGGCAAAACAGTGGGCTGCCAAGCGTAAGTGATGATCGGTTAAATCATGTGCGGGTTTGATTGGCAGAATAAAATCAGCAGGCACAGCTAAGGCGCTTTGATGGAGCAATTGGTGGTATGCATGTTGACCGTTAGTGCCGGCATCGCCCCAAATCACTGGCGCTGTAGCCATTGCTAAAGCTTCACCCGCGATATTGACACTCTTGCCGTTACTTTCCATATCCAGCTGTTGCACATATGAAGGCAGTAAACGCAAATAGTGGCTATAAGGCAGCAGTGCTTGGGCTTGGCAACCTAAGCCATTGATATACCAAACCCCTAACAAGGCTAAGATCACTGGCATATTTTGGGCAAGTGGTGCTTGTTGGAAGTGTTGGTCCATAGCATGGGCGCCTGCCAACAGTTGATTAAATTGCGACACACCGAGCATTAAACACAGTGGAAAACCAATGGCTGACCATAAAGAATATCGGCCACCGACCCAATCCCACATCGGCAGAATATTCTGGCTTTCGATACCAAATTCGGCGGCAGCTTTAATGTTGGAGGAGGTCGCCCAAAAATGCCGAGCGATCGCCGCTTTGTCCGCGCCATTGTCGATAAACCACTGACGCACCGCCAAAGCATTTTGTTTGGTTTCTTCAGTGCCAAAGGATTTTGAAGCAACAAACACTAAGGTGGTGGCTGGATCTAAAGGTTTCACCACATCGCTTACCACGGCACCGTCGATATTGCCGGCAAAATGGATTTTAACTGGGCTGATGTTATAAGGCGTGAGCGCTTCTGCCGCCATTTGTGGCCCCAACAATGAGCCGCCAATACCAATCCAAATTAAGTCGGTGATCACCGTTCAGGTGTAACCTAAGTAAGTTTGGTTATTCAGTTGGTTGACCAAATCGTGCATCTGCGCATGGCACTCGGCGATTTCAGCGCTGATATCTTGGCCATCGAGTTGTAACTGGCTGTTCGCAGGGGCACGCAAAGCGGTATGCCAGACACTGCGGTTTTCAGAAGTATTGATTTTGTCCCCGGCGAACATTTGCGCACGTTTTTCAATCAGTGGGCTTTGTTCTGCGAGTTCTAACAGATTTTGCCAAATGGCATCGGTGATCAAGTTTTTCGAATAATCCAGTTGGATCCCGCAGGCGTTTAAGCTAAACCGACTGGCTCGGGCTGGATCTTTCGCAAATTCTTCACGAAGGCTAAGTGCTTGCTTTGCTTGGGCTTGCAAGGCTTGCCAAACTGCTGACGACATAATCGACTCCTGATTAAGTGGCGGCGTTATTGCAACGCCGCGCTGATCGTTTGTTCCAATTTTCTCTGATCAATTGCAAATTTACGGATCCCTTCGGCCAATTTCTCCGTGGCCATTGCATCTTCATTCAATGCAAAGCGGAATTCAGCTTCAGAAATTTCGGCAGGGGCAGCTTGGCGTGCGCCATCATCGCGTAAATGCACCACCAATTCGCCTTGTTGCTGGCTTAACTCGTCTAATAACGCTGGGCTAATGGTCAGGCGATCACAACCTGCAAGGGCTAAAACTTCGCCGATATTGCGGAAACTTGCACCCATCACAATGGTTTTATGGCCATATTGTTTGAAATAGCGATAAATTTCGCGTACCGATAACACCCCAGGATCGGTTTCGGCAGTATAAGTTTGGCCTGTGCTCGCTTTGTACCAATCTAAAATACGGCCAACAAAAGGTGAAATTAAAAACACGCCTGCTTCAGCACAAGCGCGCGCTTGGCACATGTGGAACAACAAGGTCAGGTTGGTTTGAATGCCGGCTTTTTCTAATTCGCGTGCTGCCTGGATGCCTTCCCAAGTTGAAGCGATTTTAATCAGAATGCGATCGGTGCCGATGCCATTTTCTTGATAAAGCGCGACTAATTGTTGTGCCTTGGCGATGGTGGCTTGGGTATTAAAACTTAAGCGAGCATCCACTTCGGTTGAAACACGACCTGGCACTAATTTGCTGATCGCAGTTCCGACATCAACCGCAAATTTATCGGAAGCGAGGCTTAATTGAGTTTGCGCATCATTGCTGCGAGCTTTGGCATAGGCCGCTGCATTGGCTAACAAGGGCTTGGCAAATTCTAGTTGGCTGGCATTCAGTAGCAGAGATGGGTTGGTGGTCGCATCAACCGGACGGAACTGTTCGATAGCATTCAGATCGCCGCTATCGACTACCACTGTGGTTACTGCTTTCAGTTGATCTAATAAGTTACTCATATTGTTTAATTACCATTATTTAAGGCGAAACATGCATGAATTCTGCTTGAAAGCGAAAAACTGTAGGAATATTACAACAGTTTTTGGGGTTGGTCACAGAAATTCAACTTAGTTATTGCTCATTTTTTATCATATTACTATAGTGCTTTTTAGCCGATTGTTTCGGTGTGATGCTTTTCTGTAACATTCGTAGTCCTATGTCACTAAAGGTTGTAAGCGTTGACACCAAAATTTTACAAAACCAAAAAAGTCCTGATAGTCGATGATTGCGATCCCGTGCGCGCGTCCATCAAAGGGATGCTACAGAAAATAGGTTTCGAACATATTTCATCGGTGACGGATGCCAACGCTGCAATCGCCAATTGCACCGAAATTCAATACGACTTTATTCTGTCTGATTTTAATTTAGGCGATGGAAAAGACGGCTATCAGCTATTTGAGGCGCTGAAGCATCTGAATTTACTCAAACCCGGCGCATGTTTTGTGATTATCAGCGCCGAAAGCCAACGCCAAATCGTGCATGGTGTTGTCGAGTTGCAGCCAGACAGTTACTTGCTTAAACCGTTTTCGTTTATTCAATTAGAAAAGCGCTTAATGCGAGCGTTTCAAATTAAACATGCGCTGGGTCGTGTGTATCACGAAATTTACCAACAGCAATTCATCGAAGCGGCCAATTCTTGCGACGTCATCATTAAATCAGATCCTGATTTTGCCATTTATGCGCTGAGGCTGAAAGGGGAATTGCTGCTACAAATCGAACATTTTCAAGCCGCTGAGCAACTTTATCTGCAAATTCTAACTCGTCGTGACTATGCGTGGGCCAAATTAGGCTTGGCAATCGCGCGGTTCTGCCAACAGCGGTGGCTCGAAGCTGAGTTTGAATTGCGTGAACTTAGCAAACTTGATGAAACTCGCGTTGAGGCTTTGGACTGGCTGGCGCGTTTGTTTATCAAACGGCAGTTATTAAAAGATGGCTACGACACGTTGGCGGAAGTGACCAAACTTTCACCGAAAAATTATCAGCGGCAAAAGGCCTTGGCGAACCTCGCAGTGCTTAATGGCTTAAAAGAAGATGCGGTCAAAATTTATGCCCGATTGCAACAAGCGGCGCGCTATTCCATTTACGACACGCCAGACAACTTCTTAAACTATGCGCGGGCCATTTTAGAACATGCCAAAGATGTCAATTTGCTTGAACTGAATCGGCTGATGAAAAAGGTTGATGAGATATTGGGGAATATCGGCAAACGATTTGCGCTGGAATCATACATCCACGAAGAAATGGTGGTCCGTGCACGCATGTGTATCTTGCGCGGTAATATTGATGAAGCCCGGGAGTTTTTGCAAAAAAGTGATGTGGCTGAGGCTGGCCGTTCATTATCGCCAGAAGCCTGTTTAGATAAAGCGAAAGCCTTTTTTGAAGCTGGCAATTTATCGCGCAGTGATGAGTACATGGCGCAGCTGGACGATTTAGCAGTGCAAGATGATTTGCTTGCCAATACTTTAAATGTATTAATTCAGCACGAACATAAAGCCCACGATAATTTACGGGAAGAAATTAAAACGCTGAATAATGATGGGTTAGACGCCTACCAAAATGGCTACTATGGCCGTGCTTTAGAATTCTTCAATAAAGCCTTTGATTACATGCCGTACAACCCAAGCTTAGCGCTGAACTTGCTGCAAACCATCAGTAAAATTGGTGGGGTGAATAAAGATACCGCACGCTTGGCGCGGCGCTGTGTGGTGATTTTGGAGCAGAGTGAGCTCAATGAAGGCAACACCAAGCGCTTTAATGCGGTGATGAAAGAGTTGAGTGCTTTGTTGCAATTGGCTTAATTGGGTTCTGTATCGATATGGTTCATCTGTGTTGTTGTGCTTGATGCCTGTGATGGGTTGATTGGTTGGTGGAAACCTCAGTTCTCACCAATTCAGCGCTCACCAATTCAACGCTCACCAATTCAGTGCTCACCAATTCAGTGCTCACCAATTCAGTGCTCACCAATTCAGTGCGCGCTATTTGCTTTCTCAAGCGCTGAATGTTCACCATTTAATTTCGGCAGCTGGCTGGGCTAGTTGGTTTGCTCGCGTTGGTTTGCTCTCTTTGCTTTGCTCGCTTTTGTGGACAGGCTTTTGGTATAGTCGCCACCGAAATTTGTTCTGTAGTTGGATGTGCTTGTTATGCTGATGGTCATTTCCCCCGCCAAAGATTTAGATTTTCAAACCGCTGCACCCGTGACTGAATGGACTCAACCCGATTTTGTGGCGGATGCCAGCCAGTTGGTTGAGGTGTGTCGCCAGTTAACACCAGCGGATTTAAGTTCACCGATGCATATCAGCGATAAATTGGCTGGCCTGAATGTCGCACGTTTTGCCAGTTGGCAATATCCATTTCCTGCCAATGAAGCCAAACAGGCCTTATTTGCCTTCGCGGGGGATGTCTATCAGGGTTTGCAAGCCAATAGCCTTAGCAGTCAGCAAATTGACTACGCTCAGCAGCATTTACGCATTTTAAGCGGGCTTTATGGTCTGTTGCGTCCACTTGATTTGATGTTGGCGTACCGTTTAGAGATGGGAACCTCGCTGCAAAATCCGCGTGGCAGTAATTTGTATCAGTTCTGGGGCAGCCAAATTAGCGAAAAGCTTAATCAGCAGCTGGCCGCAGTGGATGCGCCATTTTTATTGAACTTAGCTTCGCAAGAATACTTTAAAGCCGTACAGCCCAAGTTATTAAAACGGCCTGTGGTGGATGTGCAATTTAAAGATGAAAAGAATGGCACTTATAAAGTGATTAGTTTTTTTGCAAAAAAAGCGCGGGGCATGATGGCAAGATACGTCATCACCAATGAAATCAAGACATTGGATGGTTTGCGCGCCTTTGATATCGATGGGTATCGCTATGCGCCTGAGCAATCCTCGCCCCAGAGTCTAGTGTTCACAAGGCCAGAGCAACGCGAGTAAAGGATGTTGCACTGGTGAGCCATGTAACAGCCAGTGCCGTTTTTGCTGTGGCTTTGCGATGTACTTTTGCGCGGGCGATGCGTTTTCACCCTTGTGAAAATTGAGATGTGTGCAGGTGAACTGCATTCTTTCGGTGTTCTTGCTGTATTTTTGCTGTGTTTTTGCTATGTGTTGCTGTGTTTTTGCCGAGGATTTTTCTCTGAAGCTTTGCTAAAATAGCCGTCCGTTATTTAGAGAGTATTCGCGATGAAATTTCCTGGCCGGCGCAAACTGAAACACTATTTCCCTGTCTCGCAACCGAAGTTGCAACTCCCCAGTTTTGAAGTACGGCCAGAGCTCGATACCTATGTCGTTGGACTTGATCAGACCATCGTCGATGTGATTGCGAATGTCAGTGACGAATTCTTAGTCAAGTATGGCATCGGCAAAGGGTTATCCAATTTAGTTCCACATGCGCTGGCCGATCAGATCTATCAAGAGTTAGTGCAAAGTGCGGCTATTTCGGACCATTTTGCGGGCGGCACTATCGGCAATACTATCCACAATTACTCCGTGCTGGCCGATGATAAGTCGGTCTTATTGGGCGTGATGTCGGCCAATATTCAATTGGGTTCTCCGGCTTATCATTATTTGTGCCACACCAGTAGCAAAGTCGATATGAATCACTTGCAAGGCGTCGCTGGCGATATCGGTCGCGGCATCACTATGATTACGCCTGATGGCGAACGCACCTTCGTGATTGATCCGGGAGCCATGGACGCCTTAACGCCAGAATATATTCCGGAAGATATTATTGCTAAAGCTGCTGCCGTGGTGGTCAGTGCCTATCCGCTGCGCGCGAATGGTCAACCGATCCAGCAAGCGATGGAGCGATTACTGCAACTGGCCAAACGCCATGCGGTGCCGGTTGTTATGAGCTTGGGCACTAAACACTTAGTGGCTGAACATCGAGAGCTGATTTTGGCGACGGTCGCAGAGTACGTCGATGTGCTGGCGATGAATGAATTAGAAGCAGAAGCACTCACTGGTTTGCGGGATCCTTTATTAGCGGCTGAGGCTGCGCTGGAGCTGACCGATATGGTGTTGGTGACGGCAGGGCCCGAAGGCTTGTATTTATGTGGTTACACCGATGCCGCAGTGACGCGGGAAACCACAAATCCTATCAAATCAGGGGCTTTGCCAGACTATAACCAGTTTGAATTTAGTCGGCCAATGCAGAAAAAAGCCTGTAGCAATCCAGTCAAAGTGTATTCGCATATCGACCCTTATCTGGGCGGCCCAGAGCGCATCAAAAACACCAATGGTGCGGGCGATGGCGCGTTAGCAGCGATTTTGCACGATATTGCAGCCAATCATTATCATCGCAATGCTTTGCCGTTATCGAGTAAACATGAAGTGCCGTGTTTGGCGTATTCTTCATTCGCCCAAATTTGTAAATACGCCAACCGGGTGAGCTATGCCATCTTGGTACAAAACGCACCACGTTTGTCGCGCGGTTTGCCAGAAAAAGAAGATAGTTTGGAAGAATCTTATTGGGAGCGCTAAGCGCTCCGCGTGCAGGCTTCGTCTACTTCCTTGACTTACTATGATGCGCTGCTTGCTCCGCAAATATTCGGGATGCCTGCAGCGCAAGCTTAGTCGCGACTGTCGGCGTCCTGACCGCAATAAACGTATTTTTAGCCTTGGCTGTTTTATACTTGCCGCAATTTTTTCTAACCGATTTTAAACGACCCTTCCCCCATAAACTTCATGCATTGCATACAGATGGGGTCTGTAGTTAAACATTTCGGGTCGTTGTTAAGGGCTTTTATGCAGCAAAATTTTATCAAGATCATCACTGTCGCCATACTGACCGCGTTTGGGGGGATGACGCAGGCTGTGACGACTGAGCCGGATATCCCGAGAGTGAGCGCCGGAGTCACCATCGATGCGCATCTGGATGAAGCGCAGTGGCAACAAGCGAAATTAATGCCGATTGTTTACAACACCTGGCCTGCTGAAAACACCCCCGCACCGGTGCAGACCATTGCCCGTGTGATGGAAGACGGCGAATTTTTATTGATTGCCTTTGAGGCGACAGATCCAGATCCCAGCCAAATTCGCGCCTTTTTCCGCGACCGCGATAAAATTTGGGAGGATGACTCAGTCGGTATCAAGTTAGATACTTATAACGATAGTAAATTAGCTTACCAGTTTTTTATCAATCCACTGGGGGTACAGGCTGATGCTATCGAAAATGAAATCACCAAATCTGAGAGTGCCGCTTGGGATGGGATTTGGTATAGCGCAGGCAAAATCACCGAGACTGGTTATGTGGTTGAAGTGGCGCTGCCACTTAAAATGTTGAACTTTAACGACCGTTTAGCGATACAACAATGGCGCTTAGAGCTGTTGCGGTTTTATCCGCGTGAGCTGAAAAATCGGTTATCAACCAATCGGATTGAGCGAAGCAACCCTTGCTGGATCTGTCAGATGAGCCCTGTGACCGGTTTTGCTGGCGCCAAGCAAGGCAGCCATTTTACTTTGGTGCCGGCTCTTGTTGCAGGCTCTAGCCAACAGCGCAGCGTCAGCAGTAGCGGTAATTCGGCTTGGCACACTGAAAGCAACATCGAGCCAAGTTTGGATTTAAAATGGGGTATCACGCCGGATATCAACTTGAATGCGAGGCTGAATCCGGACTTTTCGCAAATCGAAGCCGACGAAGCGCAAGTGTCGGTGAACGATACTTTTGCCTTGTTTTTCGATGAAAAACGGACCTTTTTCCTCGATAATGCCGATTATTTCAGTTCGCCGCTCGATTTAGTTTATACCCGAAACGTGTCATCGCCGGATGCTGGGGTGAGAGTCACTGGGCGTCATGATGCGCAGTCGTTCGCATTTTTTGCCGCCAACGACAAAGACACCACTTTTATTGTTCCGGGCAATATTAGTTCGGATATCGGCTTTATTGATGAGAAAAGCGAAAATGCGGTGTTACGCTATCGCTACGATGTGAACAAGCAATTGTCTGCCGGCTGGATCAGCACCTTGCGCCATTCGGATAGTTACCACAACTATGTGCATGGCGTTGATGTGAAGTACCAACCGACGGAACAAGATAAGTTCATTGGCCAAATTTTACAGAGTGACAGCGCTTATCCGTTGGCATTAAGCCAAGCCTTATCGGGCGAAGCTCGTTTAAGAACCGCGAGTGACGATTTAACCGATACCGGCAAGTTGTTCGGGTATGAGCACGAAAATCGGGATTGGAAATGGTATAGCCGCTATTTAGCCTTAGGTGAAGAATTCCGGGCCGATTTAGGTTATATGCCACAAACCGACTACAGCAAAGTGGTGCATGGCGGGTCTTATCAATGGTATTTGCAAGATGGCTGGTTGAATCGTTTAGAGCTGTGGAGTGACTGGGATATTAGCCATAACGAGCAAGGGGAATTATTGGAAAAAGAAGCGGAAGTTGCCATTACCCTCGATGGACAATATCAATCCAGTACCGAGTTGATGTTGATTAGCCGCGATCGGGTCGGCAGCCGCTTCGATGGTTCGCAACTTGTGGTCGATAGCAATACCCAGTTGTTTCATGAACGGTTGTGGATTGTGGAAAGTGAGTTCCAGCCGTCTTCTGGCTTATTTGTTGAGGTGTTTAGTGAGTTTGGCGATAAACTAGATTTTCGCAACAATCGGATGGGCACCGGTTTACAGATCTCTCCAGAGATCCGTTGGAATGCTGATGTGCACACGCAATTAACCTTGCGCCATACTTATCGTACCTTGGATGCCGATGACGCTGAAGTATTCACAGCCAACTTAACGGATGTTCGGCTCAGTTATCAATTTTCAGTGCAAAGCTTCTTGCGCTTGGCATTGATTTATTCGGATATTTCGCAAAACCCATTGAATAACCTTGGCAATGTCAATGCGCGCAGTAAAGCGCTGGGCTCGCAACTGTTGTACTCCTATAAACTGAATCCGCAGACGTTGTTCTTTGCCGGTTATAGCGATAATGCCTTCGCCGATGATGAGATCCAGTCGTTGACCCGGGATCAGCGTTCGGTGTTTGCTAAGTTTAGTTACGCCTTTATGTTGTAAGCATAAGGTTGTAAGCATTAGACCTGTAAAAATTAGGCCTGTAAAAATTAGGCTATCAGCCTTTAGCGAGAGCCCACTGATTGCTGAATTCGGCCGAGTGAAATAAAAAGCCAGCGTGAAGCTGGCTTTTTGCTGTCTTGAGGGGCGACTTACGTTTTGGCTTTGGCCGCTTTTTTCAGTGCTTTTTTCTTCGCAACAGATTTAGGTTTTTTGGTTTTGGTCGGCGCTTTGGCTTCTTTATGTTTTGGTCGCAGGGCCTCAATCACGCGGCGTTTTAAACTTTGCTCGGTGTAGCGTTCAACTTTGCCAAGAATACCAATATCATGGGCTTCGACTAATGAGATCGCGATGCCTTTTTTACCCGCTCGACCCGTGCGGCCAATTCGGTGGACATAGATATCCGCTGTTCTTGGCATGTCGTAGTTAATGACATGACTGATATCGTCGATATCTAAACCGCGAGCTGCCACATCGGTGGCTAGTAAAATTTTCACTGAGCCATTGGCGAAACGCGAGACCGCTTGCAGGCGTTTGTCCTGTGGCATTTCGCCCTGTAACCAACAGGTTTTTATCCCGGCAGATTCTAACTGCCCAGCTAAAGTAGCCAGACGCTCCCGGGTTTTGATAAACACAATGACCTTGGTGAATTCGGGTTGTTGCAGTAAATGCACCAACAGCGCCAGCTTATGCTCGGCGTCATCCGCAAGATGGACCCATTGCGTGATTTTGTTTTTTTCGCGCCGTGGTGGAGCCGCTTCTAATTGCACTGGCTCTTTTAAGGCGCGTTTGGAGAAACGGCTGATGGCCACGCCTTCCAAAGTGGCAGAAAACAGCATGGTTTGCCGACGGCGTTTAGCTTCTAAAATGATGCGATCCATCTCGCCCACAAAGCCCATGTCAAGCATCCGATCCGCTTCATCGAGGATCAGCACTTCCACTTCATCGGCATGAAAGCTTTCTTCGTTTAAATATTCAATTAAACGGCCTGGCGTGGCGACTAAAATATCATTATTTTTTTCTAGGGTTTCTTTGTGGCTGCCGTAGTTAATGCCTCCAGTGATGACGCCACAGTCCAGCGAGGTAAACTGGGTC
>JACCDI010502245.1_pt1 | contig 11775 bp, 10 predicted proteins | sample 7442791 | NCBI WGS metagenome assembly JACCDI01 (sample SAMN15323434, study PRJNA562643) | freshwater metagenome | isolation source: river surface water | place: USA:Blue River Watershed | collected 2017-08-15
CCTCGATGTCGTTATCTTTGCTTTGATCGCTCAGATTGTATTTGCGCAGTTTGATGTAAAGACTTTGACGTGAGAGACCAAGCATCTCGGAGGCAGAGACTCGATTACCGCGTGTGAGATCGAGAGCCGCTTTGATGCAAAGCTGCTCAATTAAATCAGTAGTCTCATTGATAATTTCTTTTAAAGGCAAGCGCCCAACTAATTGAGTTAGTTCTTCGCTTGAGCGCGTTATAGACTCTTCGGGTTGTATCTTGGAGCGAATGCGTGAACCCACTTCCCGAATCGTAAATCCTAGACAAGCATGCGGATATGAAACCGATACGGCTGATATTTCAACGGGATGTAAGGTGCCATACGAATCGCGGATCGAGGTTGCAAATAATTTGATAGAACCTTTTTCTTGTAAGTTCGAGAGCATGACACGTAAATCAACACTCGAGCGCTCTAACCAACGCTCTAAGGACTCATTCAGAATTTGCTCGAGCTTATCAGCCATGACCATCCGTAAGAACGCTTGATTAGCAGTCAAAATTTTTCCTGCAGAGTTGGTCACGATGAACCCGTCTGGAGCATTCTCAAGTGCTTGCATGACAAGCGATTGTGCACCCGCATCTTGGCGATCAACAAACTCGCCAGACCGTTTTAGAGTTACTAAGATTAAGGATTGATTTTCATTACGGAACGGTGCGGCAGATAAGAACACCTCTTGACCGCTTAACAGCTTTGTTCCTAAATCGGCCGGGGTGCTGCTGTATGCAACTTTGCCAAGAAGTGATTGCGCTTGAATACGATCTCCCTTAGCGAGGTAGTCAATTAGCGAGCGACCATTTAATTTCTTGATCGATTCGCCGAGTAGATCTGCGGCACGGGGATTGGCTTCAACCATTTTGAAGGTAGCCGCATCCAAGACCAACACTGCCTCTGATGCCATTTCGAATAGCACGCGATAGCGGGTCTCGAGTTGACGCAAGCGGGTGTAATCACGCTCGATTGCTTGCTGAGCATCAACCAAGCGTTGTTGCAGCAATGAGATTTCTCGTAAATCACGGGCAAGCGCAATGATTTGACCAGAGCTTGCAATCTTTAGGGTCGCGCATAGAAGGGGTAAATCAGTGGTACCGGGAGTTGGAACATTAATCTGTCTAAAACGGGATAAGCTGGTTGCGTTAGCGTCTTGCAATAACGCTTGTATTTTGGGTCGGCTTTCAACGGTTACAACATCAATCCAATTTTTACCAACCCAGTTTTCTAGATACGGACTCTTTAAGTCCGGGTTACCAAATGCAATGCTTTGAATCACTCCCTGTTGATTGAGAGTTAGAGAGATATCTGCTGAGGCTTGAACAACATGCGCAATTTCCTCGGGATTGAGTTGCCCAAAAACGTGGGCGGTGCTGGTCATGTTGGTCACGATTTTGGCTCGAGTATTGGTTTTTGCTTAAACGCGTGATTTTAAAATATTCTCAGCGGCAATTACCGCATCCGCTGCAGTGGTTGTGCAAATGTCAGCGGTACATTGATCAACCAACTCCGGTCTTGCATTAAATAATGCGCCGCCAGCCATGATTCCGACTTGCGAGTTTGCTGATATCGTACGAATTTTTGCAATTAAATCGCGCATTGGATCCCATTGCAGTTCATAGGAAATCGAGATACCCACAATATCAAAAGACTCTTTACTCAGTAGTGAAACGATTTGATCTTCGGTGGGATTAGGGATCGTAGTGACATTCCAACCCGCTTGCGAGAAAAACTCTCCAAGCATGAATACCCCCATGGTATGTTGGGAATGAGGCATCGCAAACAGCAGGGCTTTTCCGGAGACGGCACGAAGATGTTCCTCTTTATTACGAAAGTCTGGACTTAGCTCTTGCATAATGCGCTGTACCCGACCGAGCGCTAGGGTTACGGTCGTAAAGCTCTGTTCATCAAGCTCCCAATAACAACCGAGTCGTCTTGCTGCCGGCGCAATTAAATCGAGATAGATTTCATTGAGGCTGCGACCTTCCATCTTCAACGATTGGATATAGCCAAGACATATTTCATTGGAGCTATGAATTAAGAGTTCCGAGAAATATTTGACCTCATCAACAGATATTGGGGAATCTGTTTCGTCAAAAGTATGGCGTTCTGGTAGATGAGAGTGCTGCATCAGGAGGCGAGGAATAATTTGTGCCTCAATCGTTTTATTGAGGAGGGTGGCAAGTTCCACGTCCGAACTTGTTTCTTTGGTCGCTGAATCAAAACTCGGCATGAAAGAGCCGATGCGTAATTTTTGAAGCCAGCCCCGACCATTTTTTGACTTATTTCCCTGATTTTTATCTGTTTTTAGATTGGTTTGATCCAATTTTTGCCCCTGCGATATCAATTTATGTTGCAACGCAATACATTTGCGCAATTTTTCAGTCGCTTTTCTACCCAGAATTCAGCCCTTTTGAGGCTCCAAACAACCTAAATTCTGGCTGTCCATCCCTTTCTCTAAATGGTTTTACCAAGGTTTACCATTAGCCAGCCAAACTGTCAAAATAATTTGACACTAATAAGGGTTTATTCCTAGATTTGTCTACATAAAAAAGCGTAAACTTGAGTTTACATCTTTATATAGGAGCCAGGCTGCGTAAGGAAAAAAAGGCACATGGCAAGTCAATCTCACCCCCTTTATACACCCGAGGAACGACTGCGTCGCGATCGGTCGAAGTGGACGCTTGTCCAGGGGGTTCTTGCACCCGTTCAATTCCTCGTTTTTCTGGTGAGTCTCTATTTTGTAATTCGGTTTTTGACCACGGGTGAGGGCGAGTATGCGGCCAATATCTCGATTGTGATCAAGACCTTAGTGTTGTACACGATCATGGTCACCGGCAGCATTTGGGAAAAAGAAGTCTTTGGGCGTTATTTATTTGCACCCGCTTTTTATTGGGAGGACGTCTTCAGCATGTTGGTCCTCTTTCTGCACACCGCTTATTTGGTGGCGCTCGGATTTGGATTACTAGAACCGCGTTCACTAATGGCCTTGGCGCTATCGGCCTATCTTGCCTATGTGATTAATGCGGCTCAGTTTTTGTGGAAGCTGCGTCAGGCTCGCTTGCAAGAATCAGTTCGCTCATCAAGCGAGGTCATGATATGAATCGAGTTATTCCATTGCAGCCCAGTGTGAGTGATTGTGATTCCACCGATCGCGCTATCTTGAAAGAAAGAGGTCAGCGCGAAGTCTTTTGCGGCCTCACCGGAATCATTTGGTTACATCGCAAGATACAGGATGCGTTTTTCTTGGTGGTAGGTTCTCGCACCTGTGCTCATTTGGTGCAATCGGCTGCCGGGGTCATGATTTTTGCCGAGCCCCGTTTTGCAACAGCCATCATCGATGATCATGATTTAGCTGGTTTAGCGGATGCGAATGAAGAGCTAGACCGAGTCGTGGATCAGCTCTTAACGCGTAGACCCGATATCAAAATGCTCTTTCTGGTGGGTTCGTGCCCATCTGAGGTAATTAAGTTAGATCTCTCGCGAGCGGCTGAGCGCTTAAGTAAAACCTATACGCCACGCGTAAGAATTCTGAACTATTCAGGTAGCGGTATCGAAACCACGTTTACACAAGGTGAAGATGCTTGCTTAGCGTCACTTGCTAAAGAGATTCCACAGGTTGCTAAAAATCACCCACACGAGAAGGAAGTGGAACTATTGGTTGTGGGTTGTTTAGCTGATGTTGTTGAGGATCAGTTCTCACGAATCTTTAACGAGCTTGGAATACATTCGTATGCATTCTTTCCGCCAAGACGTTCTGGCGATATACCGCGAGTCGGTAGCCAAACCAAATATCTACTGGTTCAGCCATTCTTAACCGACACTGCGCGCACGCTTGAAGAGTTGGGTGCAAAACGCATTCCTGCACCGTTTCCATTGGGAATTGAGGGAAGTGAGTCATGGTTAAGGGCGGCAGCAAATGCCTTTGGTATTGCAGATGAACGCTTTGAGAAAGCAATTGCACCCAAACGTGAGCGTGCCAAATTAGCGCTTGAGCGTCAGCGCACTATTTTGAACGGTCGCACCATCTTTTTCTTTCCGGATTCGCAACTCGAAATTCCGTTAGCTCGTTTCTTGCATCGCGAGCTCGGTATGCAATTAACAGAAATTGGTATGCCATACATTCATCGTCAGCATCTTGCTGAAGAACTCGCTTTGTTACCAAAGGATGTGGCTCTCTCAGAGGGGCAGGATGTTGAGAAGCAGTTAGATCGCTGCCGTAATTACAAGCCCGATATGGTGGTTTGTGGATTGGGTTTAGCGAATCCTCTTGAAGCAGAAGGAATGACCACGAAGTGGTCAATTGAATTGGTGTTCACTCCCATTCAAGGTTTTGATCAAGCAGCCGATTTGGCTGAACTCTTTGCGCGGCCATTAGTGCGCAGAACCAAGTTGGCAGCCTAGGACACCCATCATGAAACTCACCCTCTGGACATACGAAGGCCCACCACACATCGGTGCAATGCGGATTGCAACCGCAATGGATAACGTGCACTACGTATTGCACGCACCACAGGGTGATACTTATGCGGATTTGTTGTTCACCATGATTGAGCGGATGAACAAACGCCCACCCGTAACTTACACCACATTTCAGGCGCGTGATTTAGGTAGCGATACGGCTGAGCTCTTCAAAGATGCAGCACGTTCTGCGTATGCACGCTTCAAACCCGATTTGCTGATGGTCGGCGCGTCATGCACCGCTGAATTAATTCAGGATGATCCAGGTGGTTTAGCCAGTGCACTGAATTTATCGGTACCGGTATTACCACTGGAACTGCCGGCTTATCAGAAAAAAGAAAACTGGGGAGCTGCTGAGACCTTTTATCAAATGGTTCGCATGCTTGGTAAAGAATATGTTTTAGCTCCGGGTGAGAAGCGCGCACAACGACCAGCAGGCTTACCACCGAGCTGTAATATTTTGGGACCAACCGCTCTAGGTTTTAGGCATCGTGATGATTTAGTTGAGATTCGCAAGCTCTTAAGGCAGATTGGTATTCGGGTGAATGTCGTTGCACCGCTAGGGGCAAAACCAGAAGATATCGCACGCTTACACGAGGCTGATTTCAATGTGGTGCTTTATCCAGAGATTGCTAACAGTGCTGCTCAATGGATGAGTAAAAATTTTGGTCAGCCCAGTACTAAAACAATCCCCATCGGATTTCATGGCACACAAGCTTTTATTGAAGAAGTTTGTCAGCTTGCACAAATTCATTGTGACATTGAGGAGCTAACAAAACGCTCACGTGCGCGCTGGTATGCCTTATCCGTCGATTCAACCTATTTAACCAATAAACGTGTCTTTATTTTTGGTGATGCTACCCATGCGATTGCTGCAGCACGGGTTGCTTCACAAGAGATGGGCTTTCAGGTTGTTGGTTTAGGAACATACAGTCGTGAACTAGCTCGTGAAGTCAGAGAGGCAGCTGCCTTATATGGTGTTGAGGCATTAATTACGGATGATTATTTAGAAGTTGAACAAAAGATTGCAGAGCTTCAGCCCGAGTTGATTCTGGGTAGTCAAATGGAGCGCCATATCGCTAAACGATTAAAGGTCCCATGCGCAGTGATCTCTGCACCGATGCATGTGCAGGATTTTCCAGCCCGTTACTCACCACAGATGGGATTTGAAGGGGCAAACGTTTTATTTGATACCTGGGTACATCCATTGATGATGGGACTGGAAGAGCATCTCATCGGTATGTTCCGTGAAGACTTTGAGTTCCATGATGGAGCTGCACCATCGCATTTGGGTCACGGTCATACACGCACGTCTGCCAATGAGGCGATTCAGATTGATGAGTCTGTGCAAGTGCCTGAGACCGCTGTAGCGAATGGAGCTGCTGTCACTGAAAGTATTTGGGAGCCCGAGGCTCAGAAAGAATTGAACAAGATCCCATTTTTTGTCCGTGGCAAGGCCAGACGAAATACCGAGCGCTTTGCTTTGGAGAGGGGACTACCAACGATTACTTTGGAGACTTTATATGACGCAAAAGCGTATTTTGGACGTTGATCACTTTGGAGACCTGAGATGAACGTAGTCAATATTCCCGTCAGTGAAATGAAGTCACCGCGTCTTGATGGTGAGGGTAGTGTGCAAGTTCAGCTTGATCCCAATTTAAAGATTGGTAAAGCAAAAGTATTTGCTGTGTATGGCAAAGGCGGAATCGGCAAGAGCACCACTTCATCGAATCTATCCGTTGCATTTTCTAAATTAGGTAAGCGTGTGATTCAGATTGGTTGTGACCCAAAGCATGATTCCACCTTTACCTTAACCAAGAAACTCATGCCAACGGTGATTGATGTCTTAGAAAAAGTTGATTTTCATTCGGAAGAACTGCGCATCGAAGATTTTGTCTACGAAGGTTATAACGGTGTGATGTGTGTTGAAGCGGGTGGACCACCTGCTGGTACCGGTTGTGGTGGCTATGTGGTTGGACAAACGGTGAAGCTATTGAAAGAGCATCACCTTTTGGATGACACCGATGTCGTGATATTTGATGTTCTTGGCGACGTCGTCTGCGGCGGTTTTGCTGCACCTCTTCAACATGCCGATCGGGCATTGATTGTGACCGCAAATGATTTTGATTCAATCTTTGCAATGAACCGAATCGTGCAAGCGATTGGTGCCAAGGCAAAGAACTACAACGTTCGCTTAGGTGGCGTGATTGCAAACCGCAGCGCTGGAACCGATCAGATCGATAAGTTCAATGAGCGGGTCGGTTTAAAAACCATGGCGCACTTTCCCGATCTGGATGTGATTCGGCGCAGTCGCTTGAAAAAATCAACCCTCTTTGAGATGGAGCAATCCCCCGAGCTCGATAAAGTTCAACAAGAATATTTACGTTTAGCCGCTGCTTTATGGGCAGGAGCCGAACCATTACCCGCAGTACCCATGAAAGACCGCGATATTTTTGACCTCTTGGATTTTGACTACGCAATAGGTATACCGGTATGCACGAGCATTCGTATCTCGAGAAGCGCAGTCAACTGCAACAGTACTTTGATCGTACTGCGTTTGATGCTTGGGCCAAGTTAACCTCGACCGCACCGGTGAGCGGCATTCGGAAGACCGTGCGTGCCGGGCGCGATGAGATGCGCAATACCTTGTTGTCATATCTACCTCAAGATTTAAGTAGTCAACGAGTTCTTGATGCAGGTTGTGGAACCGGCGCACTCGCTGTTGAACTTGCAAAGCGCGGTGCGAATGTTCTGGCGACTGATATCTCGCCCACCTTAATTGAGCTTGCTAGAGAACGCTTGCCGAAAGATTTGGGGCGTGGCTCGATTGAGTTCTTTGCGGGAGATATGTTGGATACCGCATTGGGACAATTTGATCATGTAGTGTGCATGGATTCCATGATTCATTATCAGTCGCGCGATATTGTTCAAGCATTGGCAGGCTTAGCACAACGAACTAGTCAACGAATTGCGTTTACATTTGCACCAAAAAATCCATTCTTGAGCACCATGATTACAGTGGGTCGATTATTTCCCCGTGGTGATCGAGCACCATTTATTGAACCAGTTTCTGAGCAAACACTGACTCGATTGATTGGTCAGCAAGTGGATTTAGCTGCCTGGAAAATAGCGGCTACGCAGAAGATCGCGCGTGGGTTTTATATTTCACAAGCCATGGTGTTGCAGCGATGATGCGCTCAATGAGCTTTAATCTTTTTCAAGCATGGCGACGCATCTCGCCGCGCTTCATGCCATTCTCCGATGTTGCTACAAAAGATCTGCCTTTAAGCAAGTGGTTACGTTTAGCGCTATTCCAAGTATCGGTAGGTATGGCTACTGTCATGCTGATTGGTACCTTAAACCGAGTCATGATTGTGGAAATGGCCGTGCCCGCAAGTTTGGTGGCACTGATGGTGGCATTACCTTTGTTGTTCTCACCATTTCGGGCATTGGTCGGATTTAAGAGCGATCGGCATCGCTCCTTCTTGGGCTGGAAACGCGTTCCGTATATTTGGATGGGTAGTTGGTTGCAATTTGGTGGTCTTGCCATCATGCCGTTCTCCTTAATTTTGCTCTCCGGAGATTCCAACTGGCCGCATTGGTTTAGCTATATTGCTGCTGCTTTGGCGTTCTTGTTAGTTGGCTCGGGTATGCAAATTACGCAAACCGCTGGCTTGGCACTGGCATCGGATTTGGCAACTCCAGTTTCACGACCACGCGTGGTTGCCTTGATGTATGTGATGTTCCTGATTGGCATGTTATTCAGTAGCGTGCTCTTTGGATTACTGCTTAAGGACTTTTCACCGCTGCGTTTAATTCAGGTTGTGCAGGGAGCTGCTGCTGTAACGATGTTTCTGAATTTAATTGCGCTTTGGAAACAAGAAGCACGTCAGCCTAAAACACGCGAGCAACTCGCGCAAGAACCCATTCAACGATTTAAGGATTCATGGGCGAAATTTGCCAAACAAGACAAAGTAATTCGGTTCTTAATTGCGCTTGGCATGGGTACTGCAGCCTTTAGCATGCAAGACATCATTTTGGAGCCTTATGGCGCAGAAGTGCTTCATTTATCAGTCAGTGCCACGACCTTATTAACAGGCCTGACTTCGATTGGTGCTTTACTTGCCTTCCTATTGGCAGCAAAAGTATTGAATCGTTCGATTGATTCACATCGTCTAGCTGCTCTTGGCGCACTTTGCGGAATCTTTGCGTTTACGTGCGTAATTTTCTCGGAGCCCTTACTGGCACCCAATTTATTTCGGATTGGCGCTTTCTTAATTGGCTTCGGTGGCGGTTTATTCGCGGTTAGTACCTTGGCAACCGCCATGAGTTTTGATTCCTTAGGAATGAATGGTTTGGTAATTGGTGCCTGGGGTGCAGTGAGTGCCTCTGCAGCAGGTTTAGCGATTGGTCTGGGCGGAGTAATTCGGGATTTGGTATCGAGCTTGGCAGTTTCTGGAGCGCTTGGATCGGTCTTGGTATCTCCTGGAACTGGATATAGCTTTGTGTATCACATTGAACTATTTTTGTTATTTGCAACATTGGTAGCGATTGGTCCTTTGGTCATGATGAAACGACCAAAACCAGTGCCAACGGATTCGAAGTTTGGATTAGCCGAGTTTCCAAGCTAATTCATTGTTAAAGAGGGGAGTACATCATGGGAACTGGAGCAATTACACAATACGTGGATGTAGCGCAATTAGCCCTATATGCATTCTGGGTTTTCTTCGCCATCCTGATTTATTACCTCACCATTGAGAGTAAACGCGAGGGCTTTCCTCTCGAATACGATCAAGCGGGTAAGGTACGTCGGGCTGAGGGTATTGCAGCCATGCCAAAGCCGAAGACCTTTAAGACCCAGTACGGTGGTGATGTGACCGTGCCACGCAATGAACCGCTTGAACAACTCGCGGCTAAGCCTGCGAACTGGATGAATGGTTCGCCGATTGAGCCCACCGGCAACCCAATGTTGGATGGCATTGGTCCTGGCGCATTTGCGAATCGTGCCGATGTGCCGGACTACACCCCCGAGGGTGAGCCACGCATCCTGCCGATGCGCATGTTGGGTGACTTTAGTGTGGCCAAGCAAGACATTGATCCGCGCGGATTAAATGTGGTTGGCGCCGATGGAGTTAGAGGCGGAACAGTTAAGGACCTTTGGGTTGACCGTCTTGAGATGATGATTCGGTATTTGGAAGTGGAGACCACACCAGAGGCTGGAAGTAGACGCGTTTTATTACCAATGAACTTCGCTCGCGTCGGCCGCAATCAAGTCTCGGTCAAAGCAGTACTTGGCAGACACTTTGCCAACGTACCAGCCACTAAGAGCAATGAAAAGATCACTTTGCTCGAGGAAGAAAAAATCATGGCTTATTTTGGTGCGGGTACTTTGTATGCCACCCCCGAGAGAAGTGAGCCTTTGGTTTAAAGATCATGAGTACGATTTATCAAGCACCTGAACACGAGTTTGAGGCTCAGCCCGGGCTACCGGAACCTTTGCCAAAAAATGAGAGCATCATTTGGCAGGGTAAGCCTGAGCTCAAATCGTTTGCAATGCATGCATTTCATTTGCATTGGTTTGCGTTGTATTTCGGGGTGATGATTGTTCTGAAGGCAATCGCAGTCAGTCGCTCGGTAGGTGGTTGGAGTGAAGAATGGCCAGGGTTTGCATGGGCTCTGGGACTGTCACTCTCGGCTCTGATGATGATTGGTTTGTTGGCGTACTGGTCTGTGAATGCAACCATGTATACCTTGACGAACCGTCGTTTGGTCATGCGCATTGGCATTGTGCTAACTATTACGTTTAATCTTCCCCTCAAGCGTTTGGCACAAGCAGGTGTTCATCTCTATCAGGACGGTAGTGCCGATATTCCCATCAAATTACAAGCAGAAGACAAAATCCCGTTCTTGCATTTATGGCCACACGCACGTGCATGGAAACTAGCCCATCCTGAGCCCATGATGCGTTGCGTGCCCGATGGCGCAAACGTTGCACAATTATTTGCTGATGCTTGGGCTAGCGTCAATCAAGTTGAGCTTCGTTCTGTCTCATCGAGCCCTACAAGTTTTACCGAACCTCAAATACGTGGCTATGGACAGGGCATGTCGATTGCCAAAGTTAAGCACTCCAGCTCATGAGTCAATTACTGCCCATCTCTCGTAAAACACTAGTGCTGATGGTTGGCATCATCACGGTAGTGCTATTTGCAGCTTGGGTCATTCATCAGTCTCAAAAAACAGCACGCTATCCAGATGCTCCAGCAAAAATCACGAAGCAATTACGCTTTGAAGATCGGCCCGATGGATCAATTGCTGTTCTCGATAGTCAAACTAATCAACAAATTGATTTGATTTCTGGGGAGGCTGGCTTTGTTCGAGGTGCCTTGCGAACCCTTGCACAAGAGCGTAAACGCCGTGATTTAGATAGTCAGCCACCGTTCGAGTTGATCGCTCGCGAAGATGGCCGCTTAACACTTGCCGATCCAAGTACTGGAAGGATGATTGATTTGGAGTCTTTCGGTCTGGTCAATGCACAACATTTTGCCCGCCTTTTACGGGCAGATACCGCTTATACCCAACAACGTTAACTTTTGGAGAATTGAATGGAATCCGCAGAAAGCCTATTACGAGATCAGATTCCGGTTGGTCCGCAAATTAATGATTCAACTAAGAAAGCGTTGCAAGACGCAGTGCTAAGCCCACGCTTTTATACAACCGACTTCTCAGAAATTGATCGTACTGATATCGATTCACTTCGTTCCGAATGGAATGTTTTGATGAGTGAGTTTGCTGCCGACATTAACTCAGATCACTTCCAGCGCCCAGCTGGAATGGATAAAAACTATTCCAACCTTCCACCGGAGTTGTATGACGAGTTTGTTGACTTTTTGATTAGCTCGATTACTTCTGAGTTCTCCGGTTGCATTTTGTATGCAGAGATTAAGCGCAAGGTGAAGAATGAGGATATGAAATTGCTCTATGGCTATATGGCTCGCGATGAGTCACGCCATGCCGGCTTCATTAATCAATGGCTCAAAGATTTTGAGATTGGAATTGACCTAGGATTTTTGGCAAAGACAAAAAAATATACTTACTTCAAACCAAAGTTTATTTACTACGCGACCTATCTCTCTGAGAAGATTGGCTATGCCCGTTACATCACGATCTATCGTGAGCTTGAGAAGAAACCCGAGTTACGTTTTCATCCAATCTTTTTATGGTTTGAGAGATGGTGTAATGATGAGTTCCGACATGGCGAGGCATTTGCCTTAATCATGCGTGCCAATCCCCATC
>JACCDI011189265.1_pt1 | contig 11774 bp, 14 predicted proteins | sample 7442791 | NCBI WGS metagenome assembly JACCDI01 (sample SAMN15323434, study PRJNA562643) | freshwater metagenome | isolation source: river surface water | place: USA:Blue River Watershed | collected 2017-08-15
CGAAGGCGTGGTCATCGCCAAGCGTAACCGTGGCCTGAACTCCAGCTTCATCGTGCGCAAGATCTCCAGCGGCGAAGGCGTGGAACGGACGTTCCAGCTCTACAGCCCGCTGATTGCCAGCATTGAAGTCAAGCGCCGTGGTGATGTCCGCCGTGCCAAGCTGTACTACCTGCGTGACCGCAGCGGCAAGTCGGCACGCATCAAGGAAAAGCTGCCCCAGCGCAAGGCTGCTGTGGCCGCCGAGTAATCCGGCACTGCACGCCAAAAAAACCGCCCGTGGTGTAAACCCGGGCGGTTTTTCTTTGGGTGCTTGCTGCCGTGGGCGCATCCAGCGCCTGGCGGCGTGGATGCGTGTTGATCAACCCCGGCGCTTGGGCGCGTGCGGCTTGAAGCCGCCACCGACCAGCTTGGGGCCGCGTCCTGCGCGATCGACAAAGCGGTCGTTGCCACCAGCGCGGGCCTGAGCGCGCGGGGCGTGCTGCGGCTTGTCGAAGCTGCGCGGTGCGCGGTCGTCGCGCCGCTCGAATCGCTCGCCCGGATGGCCAAAGCCGCGCGGGGCAAAAGCGCCGGCGTCGCGTGCCGGGCCGGACTCGAATCGCGGATCATGGCGCGCTTCGAAACGGGGTTCCTGACGGCCAGTGTCGCGCTGGCCCCAGCCCTTGGCCGGGCCGCCAAAACCCCGTTCGCCTCGGTCGCTGCGCCCGCCTTTGCCGCCGCCCTTGCCGCCAAAGGCCTTGCGTGGCGCATCAAAGCGCTGCTTGGGTTCCATGCCCGGGATGACTTCGGACTTGAAGGGCTGCTTGGTGTAGAACTCGATGTCTCCGATCTTGCGGCGGTCGCGGAATTCAGCAAAGGTCACTGCCAGACCCGAACGGCCGGCGCGGCCGGTGCGGCCGATGCGGTGGGTGTAGTCCTCGGCCTTCATGGGCAGACCGAAGTTGAAGACGTGGGTGATGGTCGGCACGTCGATGCCGCGCGCGGCGACATCGGTGGCCACCAGGATCTGCACCTGGCCGTTGCGCAGTGCCATCAGGCGGCGGTTGCGCAGGCCCTGGCTCAGGGCGCCGTGAAGGGCCACCGCGGAAAAGCCTTCCTGCTGCAGGTCGTTGGCCAGGCCGTCGCATTCCACCTGGGTGCTGGCGAAGACGATCGCCTGGTCGATGGCGGTGTCGCGCAGCCAGTGATCGAGCATCTTGCGTTTGTGCTGGGCGTTGTCGGCCCAGAACAGCACCTGGCGGATGTTCGCGTGCTTTTCCTGCGGGGAGTCGATCTGCACCTTGCGCGGCTCGCGCATGACGCGCACCGCCAGCTGCTGGATGCGCGGCGCGAAGGTGGCGCTGAACATCATGGTCTGGTGGCGCGCGATGGTGAGCTGGTTGATCTCGGCCAGGTCGTCGGCGAAGCCCAGGTCCAGCATGCGGTCGGCCTCGTCGACGACGAGGAAGCGCACCTGGTCCAGCTTGATCTGCATCGAACGCTGCAGGTCCAGCAGGCGGCCGGGGGTGGCGACCACCAGGTTGGCGTTCTGCAGGCGCGCGATCTGCACCTGGTAGGGAATGCCGCCGACCACGCTGGCGATGCGCAGGCCGCGGCAGTGCTTGACCAGCTCGATCGCGTCATGCGCCACCTGCTGCGCGAGTTCGCGCGTGGGGCACAGGATCAGGGCGCCGGGGGCGGCGGCCTTGAAGTTGCGCGGGTCGGTGGGGTTGCGGCGCTTGCGCTTGGGGGTCGCCTCGCCCCGGGCGGCGGCCTCGTCGGCCAGGCGCTGCTGCTCGGCGCGCTCGTCGGCCTCGGCCTGCGCCTGCATGGCGATGAGGGTGTTGAGCACGGGCAGCAGGAAGGCCGCGGTCTTGCCGCTGCCGGTCTGGCTGGAGACCATCAGGTCGTTGAAGCGGGCCGCCTCGCCATCAGCGGCGGCGTCCATGGCCAGGGGGACGACCTGGTCCTGCACCGCGGTGGGCTGGGTGTAGCCCAGGTCCTCGACGGCCTTGAGCAGTTCGGGCGCCAGGCCCAGGCGGAGAAAGCCGTTGGGCGCGAGGTCGGCACCCGTATCGGCGCCGGTGTCGGCGGCGAAGGACAAATCGGAAGAAGCGTTCAGGGCTTCAGGCGCGAGCGCGCCCTGCCCCAGGAGGGTTTCAGTCATGAGATCTCGCCAAACGAAGTGGCACATGCACGTCGCGCGCGAAGGCACGCGCGGCGCGTCATGGATGGTTCAAGAAAACATCACCATCCAGACGACGTACGGACCGGGCGGTCCGCTGGCCCATTCGGCGGGCCTGTGCATGAAAGGAGATGCGCATTCAGCGCTGGAAACGGCAGCCTCGGAAGGTCGGGCCGGTCAAACGCAGCCGCCATTGTCGCACAGACTGGGAAAGTCTGCGGGAAAACCCTCGGCCCCCGCGGGAGGGCCTCAGAGCTTGAGGAAATGCGCGCGGTAGTGGGCGAGTTCGTCGATGGACTCGTGCACGTCGGCCAGGGCGGTGTGGCGCTGCTGCTTCTTGAAGCTCTCGTAGACCTCGGGACGCCAGCGGCGGCTCAATTCCTTGAGGGTGCTCACGTCGAGGTTGCGGTAGTGGAAGAAGGCTTCCAGCTTGGGCATGTACTTCACCAGGAAGCGCCGGTCCTGGCCGATGGTGTTGCCGCACAGGGGGCTGGTGCCCTTGGGGACGTACTTCGAGAGGAAGTCGATCAGCACCTGCTCGGCCTGCGCCTCGGAGGTGGTGGAGGCCTTGACCCGATCGATCAGGCCGCTCTTGCCGTGGGTGCCCTTGTTCCAGGCGTCCATGCCATTGAGCACCGCGTCGCTCTGGTGGATGGCGAAAACCGGTCCCTCGATGCGCGGGGACAGGTGCGGGCCGGTCACGACGACCGCGATCTCGATGATGCGGTCCACCTCGGGGTCGAGGCCGGTCATTTCGCAGTCGAGCCAGACCAGGTTCTGGTCGTTGCGGGCGAGATCGGCGGGTGCGGCGGGGGCGGCCACGGCGGCGACCACGGCGGAGGTGGGGGTGTCGGACATGGCGGGATTGTCGCCCAAGCCCGCCGCTACACTTTGCGGCGATGTCTCCTTCCCTGCTCCTGACCCTGGCCTTCGGCGCCGCCCTGCTGGCGGGCCTGGGCACCCGCTACTGGCTGGCCACCCGCCAGGTGCGCCATGTCGCCCGCCACCGCGAAGCGGTGCCGCCGGCCTTCGCCGCCACCGTGTCGCTGGCCGCCCACCAGAAGGCCGCCGACTACACCCTGGCCAAGGCCCGCCTGGACCTGGGCGAGACCGCGTTCGGCGCGGCCGTCCTTCTGGGCTGGACGCTGCTGGGGGGCCTGGACACCCTCAACCAGGCGTTGCTGGAGGCACTGGGGCCGGGCCTGTGGCAGCAACTGGCGCTGGTGGGTGCCTTCGCCGTCATCGGCGGCGCGCTGGACCTGCCCTTCTCCCTCTATCGCACCTTCGTGATCGAGGAGCGCTTCGGCTTCAACAAGATGAACCTGCGCCTGTGGCTGGCCGACCTGGCCAAGGGCACGGTGCTGGGCGCAGCCATCGGCCTGCCGATCGTGGCCCTGATCCTGTGGCTCATGGGCGCGGCCGGCCCGGTGTGGTGGTTGTGGGCCTGGGGCACGTGGATGGCGTTCAACCTGCTGCTGCTGGTGATCTACCCCACCTTCATCGCGCCGTGGTTCAACAAGTTCCAGCCGCTGCAGGACCCGCAGCTGGCCGAACGCGTGACCGCGCTGATGAAGCGTTGCGGCTTCGCCGCCAAGGGCCTGTTCGTGATGGACGGCAGCCGCCGCAGCGCCCATGCCAACGCCTACTTCACCGGCTTCGGCGCGGCCAAGCGGGTGGTGTTCTACGACACGCTGCTGGCGCGCCTGTCGCCGGGGGAGGTCGACGCGGTGCTGGCCCACGAGCTGGGGCACTTCCGCCACCGCCACATCATCCAGCGCATCGTGGGCCTGTTCGCGTTCAGTGGGCTGGGCTTCGCGCTGCTCGGGTGGCTGTCGACCCAGGTGTGGTTCTACACGGGCCTGGGGGTCGGCCCCAGCCTGGCGGGCGCGAACGACGCGCTGGCGCTGCTGCTGTTCATGCTCGTGGTGCCGGTGTTCACCTTCTTCATCTCGCCGCTGCTGGCCACCTGGTCGCGCCGGCACGAGTTCCAGGCCGATGCCTTCGCGGTGGCCCAGACCAACGGGCGCGACCTGGGCTCGGCGCTGCTGAAGCTGTACGAGGACAACGCCTCCACCCTCACCCCCGACCCGGTCTTCGTGGCGTTCTACTATTCCCACCCGCCCGCAGGCGAACGCCTTGCGCGGCTCGGACTGGAGAAGGCGGCATGACCACGACGACGATGCTGGTGAGCAGGGACTGGTCGCAGGTGAAACGCCGCGCGCTCTCGCCCACCGAGGTGGTGCAGCGCCTGGTGACGGCTCCCGGCTGGAAGCTGGCCGGCGAGGGCCCCCAGGTGGCGATCGAAAAGACCTTCGCCTTCGCGAACTACCACGAGACGATGGCCTTCGTGAACGCGGTGGCCTTCGTCGCCCACCGGCAGGACCACCACCCCGATCTGTCCGTGCACTACAACCGCTGCGTCGTGCGTTTCAACACGCATGACGTGGGCGGCATCTCCGACACCGATTTCGACAGCGCCGCCCAGGTGGACGCGCTGGTGGCATGACCGGCCTGCTGCCGGGCCTGGTGGTCGCCAGCCATGGCCGCCACGTGGTGGTGGAAACCCCAGAAGGCCGGCGCCTGATCTGCCATCCCCGCGGCAAGAAGAACCTGGCCGTGGTCGGCGACCGCGTGGGCTGGAAGGGCAGCCACGACGAAGGCACCATCGAGCGCGTGGAGGACCGGCGCAACCTGTTCTACCGGCAGGACGAGGTGCGGACCAAGTCCTTCGCCGCCAACCTGGACCTGGTGCTGATCCTGATCGCCGCCGAACCCGAGTTCTCCGAGGCGCAGCTCACGCGCGCGCTGATCGCCACCGAGGCCGCCGGCATCGAGCCGCTGATCGCCCTGAACAAGAGCGACCTGGTCGAGCCCTTCGAGCGCGCGTGGCAGCGCCTCATGGCCTACCAGCGCATGCACTACGGGGTGCTGCCCCTGTGCCTGCGCCTGTCGGGCGAGGTGGACCGCGAGCACCTGATGCGCCACCTGCAAGGGCGCACGACGCTGGTGCTGGGCCCCTCGGGCAGCGGTAAGAGCACGCTGATCAACCTGCTGGTGCCCGGCGCGCTGGCCGAGACGGGCGAGATCTCGCAGGCGCTCAACTCCGGCCGTCACACCACCACCGCGACGAACTGGTACTGGGTGGACGCCGCGCGCACCACCGCGCTGATCGACTCGCCGGGCTTCCAGGAATTCGGGCTGCGGCACATCAAGCCGCACGACCTTCCCCAGCTGATGCCGGACCTGCGCAGCCACCTGGGCGAATGCCGCTTCTACAACTGCACCCACCTGCACGAGCCGGGCTGCGGGGTGATGGCGGCAGTGGGGACCGGGGAAAGCAGCGGCATCACGCCGCAGCGGCACCGGCTTTACGCCGAGCTGTTCGCGGAGCTGTCGCAGCAGGCCTGGTAGGGGCGCGCCCCGGCCCCGGTCACGGGGGGCCTCAGCCCAGGAGTCGCGCCAGCGTCAGCAGCGCCAGCAGCAGCATCCACAGCACCACCGAGCGCCACACCAGGCCGACGATGCTGCGCAGGTGGCCCGCCTCGGCCTCGCGGCCCGGCGTGCTTTCGCTGTCCACGGCGCCGTCCGTGGCGCCTTCCTGCCAGCCGCCCGGGCCGGGCGTGGCAAAGGCGGAACGCAGCGCCTCGCCGCCCAGGCGCACGTTCACCGCGCCCGAGGTGGCGGCCAGCACCACGCCGTCGTTGTCGTTCGGGAAGCGCTGGGCATGGTGGCGCCAGCAGTCGATGGCCTCCTCGAAGCTGCCGACCACCGCGAAGGCCAGCGCCGTCACCCGCGCGGGTAGCCAGTCGATGACATGCCAGGCCTTCTCGGCGGCCTCGCGCAGCGCGGGGCTGACCGGCTGCTGCAGCGCCTGCCACGGCCAGTAGCGGCTGGTGAATTCGGCCATGCGGTACAGCACCGCACCGGCCGGGCCCAGGCCCAGCACCGCGAACACGCTGTAACAGGCCAGCACGCCGAACACGTGGCGGTGGGCGGCCAGCACGGAATACTCGATGACGTGGCGCAGCAGCTCACTGCGCGGCAGGTCGGCCACCTCGACCTGCTGCCACTGGGCCAGCAGCTCGCGGGCGCGGGCCTCCTCGCCGGCGTCCAGCGCCTCGCGGATGGCGGTGAAATGGTGGCTGAACTGGCGGAAGCCCAGCGTGAAGTACAGCACCGCCACGCTCCACACCATGGCCAGCAGCCAGCCGACCACGCCCATGAGCAGCCAGTGGATGGCGGCAGCCAGCAGGGACGGAACCACCACCGACACCGACCAGGCGATCCAGCCATGGTGGCCGCGGCCGGCGTCGAGGTTGCGCGCCACCCAGCGCGTCCACAGCCGCATGCCGGCATGCACCGGGTTGCGCTGGGCCAGCGGACGCACCTGCTCGATGAGCAGGGCGAACAGGATGGCGAAGAAGCTCATGCGTAGATGATAGCGGCGCGACCTCAGGCGGCCAGGAAACGGTAGAGGTTGCGCAGCATGCCGGCGGTGGCCCCCCAGATGAACCGCTCGGCGATGCCGTCGTGGTAGGGCATGGAGAACCATTCGCGTCGGCTGTCGCCGGTCTCCAGGGCGTGGCGGCGGTGGTGGGCCGGATTCATGAGGAAGGCCAGCGGCACCTCGAAGGCGTCGGCGACCTCGTGCGTGTTCAGGTGCAGGCGGGCCGCCGGCTGTACCAGGGCGATGACCGGGGTCACGATGAACATGGTGCCGGTGGTGTAGGTGGGCAGCTCGCCCAGGACCTCGACCAGCGCCGGGTCCAGCCCTACCTCCTCCTGCGCCTCGCGCAGGGCGCAGGCGGCGGCATCGGCATCGGTGGCGTCGCGCCGGCCGCCCGGGAAGGCCACCTGACCGGAGTGGGTGGACAGGTGGGCGGTGCGCTGCGTGAGCAGCACCATGGGCTCCTCGCGCATGACCACCGGCACCAGCACCGAGGCGGCGGCCGGCTCGCGGTTCGTGAAGCGCGGTTCGTGGCGCAGTTCCACCTGCCACGCCGGCGGCATGAGGAAGCGCTGGCGCAGGGCCCCGGGCGCCAGGGCCTCGGGGGGCACCGGGGGCAGGTGGCCGTCGGTGCCCAGCACCGGCACGGTGCGCGGGTCGAACCCCGGCAGGCGCGACAGCGGCAGCGCCTCCAGCGCGGGGCCGGTGGCGGGCTCGATCGGCGGGTCGGGCCGGGTGGCGGCCGGGTCGAGGGTCATGGGCGGGGGCGGCGCTGGCGTTTCAGGGCATCAACCGGGGGCTGCAAAAGCAAAACCGCCGCAGGCACGGGGCCGGCGGCGGCTTCTGGCGGGCGGGGCGGCGACGCCCCGGGACCGGCTTACTCGGCGGCGGCCAGCTTGCTGGGCAGCTTTTCCTTGATGCGGGCGGACTTGCCGCTGCGCTCACGCAGGAAGTACAGCTTGGCGCGACGCACGTCGCCACGGCGCTTGACCTCGACGCTGGCGATCAGCGGGCTGTAGGTCTGGAAGGTACGCTCCACGCCTTCGCCGCTGGAGATCTTGCGCACGGTGAAGGCGCTGTTGAGGCCGCGGTTGCGCTTGGCGATCACCACGCCTTCGTAGGCCTGCACGCGCTTGCGGGTGCCTTCAACCACGTTCACGTTGACGATGACGGTGTCGCCGGGGGCGAACGCGGGAATGTTCTTGCCAAGGCGAGCAATTTCTTCTTGCTCGAGGGTCTGGATCAGGTTCATGTTTACCTCTGTCGATCATGCCCGCGCTGCACAAGGGGCCCCGGCTCGCGGCCCTCGCGAACGAAGGGCGCTCCGGCCAGGGCGGCCGGGTAGAGGATCGAAAAGCCCGCCATTATAGCTGGCGGGACAGTGTCGCAAGAAAGTCTTCATCCGCCCGGTCCAGACGGCCGGCCGCCCGGGCGGCCGCCAACAGGTCGGGCCGCTGGCGGGCGGTGGCGGCCAGCCGCTGGTCGCGGCGCCAGCGCTCGATGCGGGCATGGTGGCCGGACAACAACTCGGGGGGCACCGGCTGGCCCTCCCAGACCTCGGGCCGGGTGTAGTGGGGGCAGTCCAGCAGGCCGTCCAGGGCGGGGTTGAAGCTGTCCTCCTGGTGGCTGCCGGCGTCATTGAGCACGCCGGGCTGCAGGCGGGCCACCGCGTCGAGCACCGCCAGGGCGGCGATCTCCCCGCCGGAGAGGACGAAGTCGCCCAGGCTCCATTGCTGGTCGACATGCCGGTCGATGAAGCGCTGGTCGATGCCCTCGTAGCGGCCGCACACCAGGATGGCGCCGGGGCCGGCGGCCTGGGTGTCCACCAGGGCATGGTCCACCCGCCGGCCGCCGGGGGCGAACAGCACCACCGGCGCCGCATCCCGGGCCCCCAGGGTCGCCTGCCGCTCGGCGCGCACGGCCGCCAGGCAGCGGGCCAGGGGCTCGGCCAGCATCACCATGCCAGGACCGCCGCCGAAGGGACGGTCGTCCACCCGGCGGTAGTTGCCCTCGGCGAAATCGCGCAGGTTCCACAGGCGCACCTGCACCGGGCCGCCCGGCTCGAAGGCGCGGCGGGTCACGCCGCTTTCGAGAAAGGGGGTGAACAGTTCCGGGAACAGGGTGATGAGGTCGTAGCGCATGGCGCGGGAAAGAAGCAGGGCCGCAGGGAATGCCGCGGGCGGGCCTCAGTAATCGGCCTGCCAGTCGACGGTGATGCGGCCGCCGGGCACGTCCACCTGGTCCACGTAGGCGGACACGAAGGGGATCATGCGCTCCTGCTCCTTGGGCTCACCGCCTTCGCCGGGCGCCTGCCAGGCCACCACCAGCACCGTCTGCGGGCCGGTGGACATCAGGTCCTTCACGCGGCCCAGGTCCACGCCCTCGCGGTTGACGACGGCCAGGCCGATCAGGTCGACCCAGTAGAACTCGTCCTCGCCGGGGGAGGGGAAGCTGGAGCGGGGGATGAAGATGCGCGCGCCCTTCAAGGCCTCGGCCGCGGTGCGGTCGTCCACGTCCTGGGCGCAGGCCACCACCGTGTCGGCATGGTCCTTGGCCTCGCGCACCTTCAGGAGCACGGTGCCCTCGAAGGCGCGGGCGCCGCGCTCGGGCGGCTGCAGGAACCAGCGCTTGGAAGAAAAAAGCGCTTCCGGGGAAGCGCTGTGGGGGAGGACCTTGAACCAGCCCTTGATGCCCCACGCATCCAGGATGCGTCCGACCTCGATGGCGTCCGCGGGCAGGGCCGCGGCTTCCAGGGCCAGGGGCATGGGCGGGCTCCGGCCGACCTCAGGCGGCGGACTTGGCAGCCAGCTGCTTGGCCAGTCGCTTGACGGTGTCGGACACCTGGGCGCCCACGCCGACCCAGTGGGTCAGGCGGTCCTGGGCGATGCGCAGGCCTTCCTCGCCGTCCTTGGCCAGGGGGTTGTAGAAGCCGATGCGCTCGATGAAGTCGCCGTCACGGCGGCTACGCTGGTCGGCAACGACGATGTGGTGGAACGGGCGGTGCTTGGAGCCGCCGCGGGCCAGGCGAATCTTGACCATGTCAAAAGTCCTTCGATGGGGGGTGCGGATTGAATCCGGCGAGGGTTTTGATCCGGCGTTGAGACACGCGACTGGCCACCTGGCCAGCGACACACCGAAAACCTGCCATTATAGCCCCCCGGTCCCGTTTGACCTGCCTTTGTCGATGCCCGTCCCTGCCACCCTCCCCTCCGACCTGCGGATCCGCCCCAGCCGCGACGCCGACCTGCCGGCCATCGCCGCCATCTACGCCCACCACGTGCTGCACGGCACCGGCACCTTCGAGACCACCCCGCCCACCGAGGCCGAGATGGCCCAGCGCCGCGCCGACGTGGCCGCCCGCGGCCTGCCCTACCTGGTGGCCGAGGCCGAGGGCCGGGTGCTGGGCTTTGCCTACTGCCAGTGGTTCAAGCCCCGGCCGGCCTACCGCTTCTCGGCGGAGGACTCGATCTACCTGCACCCCGAAGCCGCCGGCCGCGGCATCGGCCGGCAGCTGCTGCAGGCCCTGTGCGACGCGGCCCAGGCTGCCGGCGTGCGCAAGCTCATCGCGGTGATCGGCGACTCCGGCAATGCCGGCTCCATCGGGGTGCATGGCGCGCTGGGCTTCACCCCGGCCGGCCAGATCCGCGCTTGCGGCTGGAAGTTCGGCCGCTGGCTGGACATCGTGCTGATGGAAAAACCCCTCGGCGAGGGCGACACGACCCCGCCGGAGACACTTGCCGAATGACTTCCCGGATGAAAAGCAAGACCCTGGCGACCTGGCTCGCCTTCTTCGGCGGCCCGCTCGGCCTGCACCGCTTCTACCTGCGCGGCTTCGGCGACCTGCTCGGGTGGGCACTGCCCATTCCCACCGCGCTGGGCGTCTACGGCCTGCAGCGGGTGCAGCAGTTCGGCCAGGACGACACCCTCAGCTGGATCCTGATCCCGCTGCTCGGGTTCACCATCGCCGGCTGCGCGCTGACCGCCATCGTCTATGGCCTGATGACGCCCGAGCGCTGGAACACGCACTTCAACCCGCAGGCCGACCCCGAGCATGCGGCCGGCCGCACGAACTGGCTCACCGTGTTCGGCCTGGCCGCCGCGCTGATGATCGGCACCGGCGTGCTGATGGCGAGCATCGCCTTCAGCTTCCAGCGCTATTTCGAATACCAGATCGAAGAAGGCCGCAAGATCTCGCAGTGAGCCGCGGCACGCGTCGGCTCAATACAGCTGCAGGCTGATCCAGTAGGCGATCGCGGCCACGAAGGCGCTGGCCGGAATGGTCAGCACCCACGCCCACACGATGTTGCCCGCCACGCCCCAGCGCACCGCGCTGGCGCGCTGGGTGGAGCCGACGCCGACGATGGCGCCGGTGATCGTATGGGTGGTCGACACCGGAATGCCCAGGCCAGTGGCCAGGAACAGCGTCATCGCACCGCCGGTCTCGGCGCAGAAGCCGCCCACCGGCTTGAGCTTGGTGATCTTCTGGCCCATGGTCTTCACGATGCGCCAGCCGCCGAACATGGTGCCGGCGGCGATCGCCACGTAGCAGCTCACGATCACCCAGGACGGCGGGGACTTGTCGCTGGCGGCGGTGTAGCCGGTGGCGATCAGCAGCATCCAGATGATGCCGATGGTCTTCTGCGCGTCGTTGCCGCCGTGGCCCAGGCTGTAGGCGCCGGCCGAGACCAGCTGCAGCCGGCGGAACCAGCGGTCCACCCGCGAGGGCGAGGCCCGGCGCATGACGCGGGCGACCAGCACCATCATCAGCGACCCGAGCAGGAACCCCAGCATCGGCGACACGAAGATGAACAGCACCGTCTTGCCGATGCCGGTGGCCAGCAGCGCGCCGGTGCCGGCCTTGGCGATCACCGCGCCCACGATGCCGCCGATGAGGGCATGCGAGGAGCTGCTGGGGATGCCGTAGTACCAGGTGATCACGTTCCAGGTGATGGCCCCCACCAGGGCGCCGAAGACCACGTGCGTGTCCACGATGCCGGGCTGCACGATGCCCTTGCCCACCGTGGCGGCCACGCTCAGGTGGAACACGAAGATCGCGACGAAGTTGAAGAAGGCCGCGAACACCACCGCCTGGGTGGGGCGCAGCACGCCGGTGGACACGACGGTGGCGATGGAGTTCGCCGCGTCGTGGAAACCGTTCATGAAGTC
>JACCDI010860011.1_pt1 | contig 11771 bp, 12 predicted proteins | sample 7442791 | NCBI WGS metagenome assembly JACCDI01 (sample SAMN15323434, study PRJNA562643) | freshwater metagenome | isolation source: river surface water | place: USA:Blue River Watershed | collected 2017-08-15
GAACTAAGGATTGTGAAATCTTAAATATTGGCTTAGTCTTTAGCCAAGCCAGCCAAAACTAAAGGTTATGTATGACACCCAAGAAACCTTATGCAACAGGCATAGAAAAAGGGAGAGAGTATTGGCTTTGCCAATGTGGACAGAGTGCTACTCCACCCTTTTGCGATGGATCGCATAGCGAGACAAAGTACTCACCACTCAGGTATGTAGCAACAGAAACGAGGATGGTGAATTTTTGTGGATGCCAATCCAATAAGAACTTACCATTTTGTGATGAAACCCACAAGAGCATCAAAAGATAAGAATTTGTATGAAACTAATCTCAGCAATTGTTCAACCTCATAAATTAGATGAAGTGAAAAGTGCCCTTATCAGCCTTGGCAATATAGCTATAACTTCAACAGAAGTAAGTGGGTTCGGACGACAGAAAGGTCATTTAGAAATCTACCGTGGCACTGAGTATGTAATTGACTTTGTGCAAAAAATTAAACTGGAAATTGTCTGCAGTGATGATCACTACGAGACCATTATTCAAGCCATCTCAAAAACTGCGAGATCAGGAAAAATTGGCGATGGGAAGATTTTTGTCCAAAATGTCACTAATGCCTACCGTATTCGAACTGGAGAATCTGGTTATTCAGCGCTCTAAAAACTGGGTCTAGTAGCTTTAAAATTTTTTGTAGTTGCGACCAATGAGACGCCATTCACGAATTAGGTCCATAGACAAGTTAAAGTGCTCGAATGACAACTCGGTGAGTTGTGAAATTTCAAAGGATCGATTTTGTTCAAGCGCTTTTAGCAGATCCACGACAACTTGCAGATCTTTGTCCTCTGGGAGCTTTGCGCTGAGCTCTCGAATGTGATCAATCGTGTTCATTTGCAAAGAACCAACTTTTATTAAAAAAATTACATTTTATTGTCGATCCCGAAATTAATCAGCTCTGAAAAAGATTCCTAGGAATACTATTTTTTAATGACCACGCGGCAGTCTCCGCAGAAAAGGCTGCGGTTCCCAGCAGTTGTTTAAATGATCCAAAGGAGCGTGGTTTATGCAGACCACACTTCATGCAGCTCATAGTGTCACCCGTGCGCATACCTTCAAAAGGAGAGCCGGTTTTCTTTGTTTTGTAACGCAAATCATCATTGGAAATTTCAGTTTTGAGATCAGCCATCAATGCGCCGATCGAATCAAATTACGTACCACGGGATAAATTTGTGATTCCCATCGCCTGCCGTTGAATACTCCATAGTGGCCCACGCCCGATTGCAAATGGTGCGTCTTACGGTAAGCAGGCAACATGCTGCATAAATCTTGTGCAGCCAGTGTCTGACCTATGCCGCAAATGTCGTCTCGCTCGCCCTCGACGGTGAGCAAAAAAGTTTTGCGAATGGCTTGCAAGTTCAAGGGGCGGCCACGGTAAGTCATCTTGCCATTTGGCAAAGCGTGCTCTTGAAACACCTGCTTAACCGTTTGCAAGTAAAAAGGCCCGGACAAATCCATGATCGCGAAATACTCTTTATAAAAGTCACGAATGACATCGGCCTTCTCATCTTCGCCATTCACACGGTGTTCATACAAGTTCTTGAAAGATTGTTGGTGACGCTCAATGTTCATGTTCAAAAACGCCATCAGCTGCATGAAACCCGGATACACACGACGCCCCACCCCCTTGAAGTGCAGCGGCACCATGCCAATCAAGTTGCTCTCAAACCATTCGATCGGTTGGCTCATGGCAAGATCATTCACTTGTGTTGGGCTCACACGGGTGTCGATGGGCCCAGCCATGAGCGTCAAGCTAGCAGGCTGGTAGTCGCTGCGGTCTTCGGCCAACACAGCGGCGGCCGCCAAGCACGCCACCGTGGGCTGACACACGCCCATCAGGTGGGCGTTGGGCCCTAAGTGCTGCATGAACCAAATGATGTGCTCGATGTATTCATCCAAACCAAACTCACCCTCGCTCATGGGTATGTCGCGGATGTTGCGCCAATCGGTGATGTACACCTCATGGTCTTGGACCAAGGTCTGCACCGTGCCGCGCAGCAAGGTGGCAAAGTGGCCCGACATAGGTGCGACCAGCAAGAGCTTGGGCAGGTCCTTGGCGTCCTCTCGACAAAAGCGCACCAAGTCACAAAACGGGGTTCGAAACGCTGTGGTTTCAAAAACCGAAATTCGTTTACCTTCAACACTTATCACATCGGAAATGTTGAAGGAGGGGCGCGTGTGCGTAAAACCCAGCAAAGCCACCTGCTCGTAATACGCCGCCATGCGCTGCAGCGGCGTGATGCGTTTGCCATCAAACCAATTCAGGCTGATGTCGCGCGCATGCTCAGCAAATTTACGAATCGGATCTGAAACATCTGCCACCACTTGGTAGTTGCGATAAATCATCTGGGTTGTCTCCACGCGCTAGGCGTTGTTTTGGGTGTCATTGCAGATGCAAAACGCGTACCACGCACGATGGCACATGTTTTGCAACATCGTTTGCACATATCAACTGCACAACCAGACCAACATGGCCAAAACCACGCTCACACTCAGCAGCAAGAACTACTCATCTTGGTCTCTGCGCGGCTGGCTGATGGTCAAGCTGGCTGGCATTCCTTTCGAGGAAACCCCTGTGGCCACTGACAGTGTCGATGCCCGCGCTGAACTTCTGCTGCTCTCGCCCTCCATCCTTGTGCCCTGCCTGAATCATGGCCAAGCCCGGGTGTGGGACACCATGGCGATTGGCGAATACCTGAATGAAATTGCACCAAAAGCAAACCTACTTCCCACCAACTCGGTGCACCGTGCACATTGCCGGTCCATTTGCGGCGAAATGCATTCAGGCTTTTCAGCCCTGCGAGCCTCACTGCCCATGAACATCAAAGCCACATTCAGCAAATTCAAAGTGTGGTCTAAAGCACAGCTAGACATTAACCGCGTGCTGTTCATCTGGCGCGATTGCCTGAGCACTTACAAAGGCCCCTATCTCTTTGGCAAAAAGCCGACCCTCGCCGACTGCATGTTTGCACCCGTGGTGACGCGTTTCAAAACGTATGGCATTGCACTCGACCCTGTCTGCGAAGCCTATTGTCAAAAGATTTTGTCAATGCCCGAGATGAAGGAGTGGATAGCAGCCGCAACTGCTGAGCCTGATGACATTGAAGAACTTGAAGTGGAGTTTTAACCATGAGTACCGCTGTTTCCGACACCCCTATCTCCAAGACCATTGCCTACGAGAGTCATACCGACTTCTCTCACGTCAAACCCCAAGACACCCAGTTCTTGCCTGGTGGCTTGCGCGACTTCTTTCTCTACCGCGACTTGGGCGTGGCCAAAGCTACCCGTGGCAAGGTCATTGCCCACATCGCCAAAGCCAATATGCCACCCGACAACGGCACCGGCTGGCACTATCACGTAGCCGAATTTCAAATCGTCATCATGCTCAAAGGCTGGGCGCGCTTCATGTATGGTGAAACGCCCACGCTGGTGTCGGCGGGCGACTGCGTACACCAAAAGCCAGGCATCATTCACTACCTTTTCGACTACTCTCCAGATATGGAGTACTTAGAGATTGTTGGTCCAGCGGACTTTGGATCTATTCCCGTAGATGGGCCTTGCGACGTGCCGCACATCACACCCTGGGTAAAGTAATTTCTATCTCTTTCTGAGGTCCACCTAAGCAAAGACTCTTCTCTGTCCAATTTCCGTCCAACAATGTGTCGGACAAGGCTAGTTTTAGCGAAGAAAAAGGGCCTACGTTCACATGTAAGCCCTTAATTTATCTGGAGGCGCGACCCAGAGCCGAACTGGGCTAAACGAATTTGCAATCAGCTCCAAATGTTTAGCCAGCGTTTTTATTAACTTCTCTGAACTTGAAATGCTTGAATCCATGATTTGATAGTCGAACAGTTCATTCTTCGAGGGTCTACCTGGTTTGCTTCAGCAAGTGCCCATCGAGCCCAATCGTTGAAGTCATCACTTGCCTCTTGCGAGTTCAAAATCTTTGTTTGAAATATTGAGATCAACTCTCTTATCTGATCTGAATACTCAATGTTTTCGACGGCTTTTCGTAACAAACTGGATCTTTTAAGGAGCAATTCTTCATGTGATCGTTTCCGCATGTCAGCAAGCATCGCTAAACGTTTGTGATGTCTTTCCATGGCATCTCTTCGTGAATCAACATCAGACGCGTACCCTCTGATTACTTGTCGCCGATAACTCTCCTCCTCGCGCATCACCAAGTCCATGACAACATTTTTTACTGCTTCATTTGTGATTTCATCAAACTCATAGTACAGCTTTCCTTTAGTAACCTCAATTTCATCATCGCTCCATGCAAAGCTGTAAGTCGTCTTCTTGATAGCCTGAAAGTGCTTTTGCTCAAACTTGCTTGGTTCGTACTTTTTGACGAAGACGTGGAAGTTTTTGTAAAACCTAAAAATATGTGTGCTGAAAACAAAATTCTTTCGGCCTCTAAGCGTTACATCAAACCCCAAGAACTCAAAGCATCGAATGAATGTGTCAAGCAGCTGCAAATGCTGTCTTCCATGTTTACTCTGAAATTGATGATCGGGCGCCCAACGCTCACGCTTACGTCTTGCCGCAATCAAAAGGTCCGCCTCGTTCACTTTCTGAACATATGGATGCATTACCTTTTGCGTATCACTCAACCTAGGTAGCCTCGGAAAAATTCCCTCGATACGAACCCGAAATTCTTGAAGTGATTCTGGAAAAGGTTTCGGAGGTTCTGGCACTGGCTCCTTCAAATTTTCTGGATCAAAACGATCGGTCCTTAATGAATCACGCAACCTGTACTCGTTCATCATCACTTGATTGAAATCTGTTCTTCGTGAAAACAGATCCGCTAAAGGAGGCTTGACGTAAAAAGCCACCTTGTTATCGGACTCAAGATTAGCCCAATAGCCACGCGGTGGTTTAGGGACCATTTTTTCTATGCATAGCTTGCCAACCATTACGTCTGACACGCCCAACTCTTTGGCTACATGTGTCATAGGCTTGGACCAAACTAGTTCATAGAGCTCTTCTCGAGTCAAATTTCTTCTCATTGCTTGATTCCTTAAACGCACTCAAAATTCGTTCAAGAATTGATTTCCTCATATAAATCAATGAGTTACAAGGAGTCGAACCAGACTGTGGAAGTAGTGTGGAAGAAATCGAGCAAAACTGCTTATTTATTAAGCAAATTACGGCAAAAAATGAGGCGAAAACAAGCGACAAAATGTAGTCACTAAGTCTGTTACCTAAGGCTTCCTTGCGGCCGAAATAAAAGACAATAAATAGGCGTAAAAGCCTCTAAAAGACAAGAAAAAAGCCACTTAAAAAGTGGCTTTTTGTTTGGTGGGCCCACCAGGACTTGAACCTGGGACCAAAGGATTATGAGCAGCCTCAATAAATAAAACCTCAATGAAATCAATAGCTTACGCGCGTTCTACAGGGGTGTGGAAGCAAATGTGGAAGCAATTTTTTCGTCTAATCACGCTAAGAATCCGTAAATCTTCAGCATAGCCAATGAGATGGTCCGCTAGACAAATATCGTGAAGCCCTCTTTGCTAAATTGTTTTTCAGGCTCATGTGCGGACTTCATTCATATGCAGTAGACAGTTCACAACTCTTTAGGATCTGCAAGCATCGGGTCTGATCCCTAACTTGCTACAAGGTATCGCAAACTTGAACGATTTTGGTGACTAATTTTGTTGATCCTCGTTGGCAGCAGAGTCACCATCAAGACGCACTCACTCAACTATTTCTTCTGCTCAGAGCGATGTTTCCAGTCCCTTAACTGACTGGAGAAAATCCATGACAAAACTTAGATGCGTCCACTGCGGCGTAAGTTTCATCCCTGCCCCACAGGTCCCCAAACAGGCTTACTGCTCCAAGACAAATTGCCAAAAAGAGCGCCGTCGGCAATGGCACAAGAACAAGCTCCAATCAGATCCTGATTACAAGGAGAACCAGTCACGCGCTCAAAAGGCATGGTCTAACCGGAATCCGAGTTATTGGAAAGAGCACCGTAAAGGCAAGAATGATTATGAAAATCCTGCGGCCGCTGAGCAAGATTTAAGTAACGTTGAACCAGCAATTTCATCAGTCAAGATGGACTCGTTAAATCTCTCCCCAACCTTGCGTAAGGCACTGCAGGATGGGATTTATAGGCTCAAGGTTCTTGCTGAACCCGATGGGATCAAGATGGACTCGTGGATTGTTAAGCTTTCCAGTATCCATGACGCCTACAGACCGATTTCACGTCGCGTCAAGAGATGACTAGATAGCCATAAAAACTTCAGTAGGCTACCTTAAGGCCCTGTACATTTTTGGCCCCCCTGCCAACCAAATGGTTTGGGTGACAGGGGGATTTCTTAGCCAAAAGTCACCAAAACAAAAAAGCGACGATGAAATATGGCACAACAACACGATGGGGTCGCGGCCCAGAAATCAATATTCAAAGCGGTGAAGTATGTCCGCATGTCCACCGAGCATCAGCAATACTCCACGGAGAACCAGGCAGACAAAATCACTGAATATGCTGAGCGTCGAGGCATCGAGATCATTCGCACATATGCTGATGAGGGCAAAAGCGGGCTGCGTATCGAAGGACGAGTTGGACTTCAGGAACTAATAAAAGTAGTCGAATCAGGTCAGGCGGATTTTCAAATCATTCTGGTCTATGACATCAGTCGCTGGGGACGGTTTCAAGATGCCGACGAGAGCGCCTACTATGAGTACATCTGCCGTCGTGCAGGCATCCAGGTGGCCTACTGCGCCGAACAATTTGAGAACGACGGCTCCCCCGTCTCCACCATCGTCAAGGGAGTCAAACGGGCAATGGCAGGAGAATACAGCCGCGAGTTGTCAACCAAAGTCTTCGCCGGGCAATGCCGCCTTATCGAAATGGGCTACCGCCAAGGTGGGCCTGCTGGTTATGGCCTCCGTCGTGTGCTGGTCGACCAGACCGGTTCAATGAAGGGTGAACTTTCCCGAGGGGAGCACAAGAGCCTGCAAACGGATCGCGTGATCCTAAAGCCTGGGCCAGAGGAAGAGATTCGAGTCGTTAACCAAATCTATGACTGGTTCATCAACGATGGCGCACTAGAGGCAGATATTGCTAAACGACTTAATGACTTAGGAGTTACCACCGATTTAGACAGGCCATGGACTCGTGCAACCGTCCATCAAGTGCTCACCAATGAAAAATACATCGGAAATAACGTCTACAACAGAATTTCCTTCAAGCTCAAAAAGCACAGGGTAATAAACGACCAACAGATGTGGATAAAGAAGGAATCTGCATTCGATGCGATCGTCCCGAGTGAATCTTTCTACACGGTACAAGGAATGATTCGAGCAAGAAACCACCGTTTCACAAATGAAGAACTCATCGAGAAATTGCGCAGTCTGTATAAAAGCAGAGGCCTTCTGTCAGGACTAATAATCAACGAAACAGAAGGTATGCCATCAACTTCTGCCTACATCCTGCGCTTTGGCAGCCTGACCCGTGCATATCAAGCAGTTGGATTCAGCCCAGGCAGGGACTACCGCTACCTAGAGGTCAATCGTTATTTGCGCCAGATGCATCCACAGATTGTTCGAGATACAGAGCAAAAGATTCGTGAGATTGGGGGTCTAACTGAGCGTGATAACAGTACGGATTTACTAAATATTAATCGTGAATTTAAGGTCTCTATCGTTTTATCGCGGTGCCAAGTCTACGAGACAGGGGCAAGGCGCTGGAAGGTTCGCTTTGATAGTAGCCTCCAACCCGACATCACCGTTGCCGTTCGTCTTGACGCGTCAAATCAATCAGTAATGGACTACTACCTCCTGCCGAGTCTGGACTTTGGTAGCGAGGGATTTAATCTGGCAGATCGCAACGGTATCGAAGTTGAAACCTATCGGTTCGAAAATCTTGAATACCTTTATGGAATGGCTGAAAGAACACAAGTAAGGAGGGCAGCGTGAGTGAGTCCAGAAAAAAACCTCAACTGAAGATGATTCCGATCAGCTCTATAGAAGTACTTAATCCCAGAGAACGGAATCAACGGGTGTTTAATGAAATCGCGAGCAACATCGGAAAGATTGGTCTGAAAAAACCCATAACAGTTGCGCTTCGACCCGGGCCAAATGGAGAAGAACACTACCTTCTAGTCTGTGGTGAAGGGCGAATGAAAGCCTTCTTGCATCATGGCGAAACTGAAATTCCAGCAATGGTAATTGAAGTGAACGACGACGAAGCATTCATCATGAGCCTATCAGAGAACATTGCACGAAGGCAAGGTCGCGCCGTTGAACTCCTGGCTGGCATTCAGCGACTTAAGGATCAGGGTTATGACAAAAAGGCTATTTCTGAGAAAACAGGTTTAAGCGGTGAATATATTCATGGGATCTTGCAACTCCTAGAAAATGGCGAAGATCGTCTTCTGATTGCTGTTGAATCAGGCAAAATTCCACTCAACGTTGCACTTGATATCAACAAGGCAAACAACGATGACAAAGCTATTCAAAGCGCTCTACAAGACGCATACGAAGCAGGCCATCTGCGCGGCAAACAACTCATTATGGCAAGGCGAGTTGTTGAAAAGCGTCACACTCTAGGTAAATCGGTTCGATACCGGGTGAAGCTTCGGTCCACAGGGGACGTTACATCACTAAGCCTGGTTCGAAGTTACCAGCGAGAGGTTGAACGACAAAAACTGATCATAAAAAAATCTGACTTTGCACAACAACGACTCATGTTCGTCATTGGCGCTCTGCGCTCATTACTGTCAAATGAAAATTTTATAAACTTGCTTCGTGCTGAGAGCCTAGACAACTTGCCGACATTTCTCGCAGAGCGTGTGTGGCCTAACGGAGTGGCTGCATGAGTCAAATCGCACTGGGATTCATCCCCGATCCAATGACCGTCAACTTCGACAAACTGCTGCCGAGCAGAAAGCTTCCTGGAAACTTGACAAGCTCAAGGAAATTTAAGCAAATCATTGAATCGTTACGATCGGTTGGATTGATAGAGCCATTAACAATCAGCCCCTCATCTAGCAATGGATCTCATGTGCTTCTCGATGGCCACATCCGACTACTAGCAATGAAAGAGCTAGGTATGACTGAAAGTCTTTGCCTAATATCCACGGACGATGAGACCTACACCTACAACAACCGAATCAACCGACTATCTACAGTTCAAGAGCACATGATGATCAAACAGGCGATCAATCGAGGGGTGTCACCAGAGAAATTAGCAAAGAGCCTGCATTTGGATATTGCTCACATCATGAAGAAAGTTAAGTTGCTGGATGGAATCTGTGCAGAAGCTGCCAAATTACTTCGCGATCAGATGTTCTCTGTAAAGATCAGTGATGTATTGAGAAAGATGAAACCAACCAGGCAAGTTGAGTGCGTTGAATTAATGATCTCAGCAAATAACATTACTATCCCTTACGCAGAAGCGTTGCTTGCAGCCTCACCTTCAAGCCAACTGATCGGAGAGGTGAAGCCCCAAAAGGTACGTGGGATAAACGCCGAGCAGATGCACAAGATGGAGCGCGAGATGACTAATCTACAAGAGCAGTACAAGTTGGTCGAAGAGTCCTATGGCCAGGAGGTCCTTAACTTGGTATTAGCCAAAGGGTATCTTTTGAAATTGCTTGAAAACAACTCCGTAGCAAGGTACATACAACAAAACCAGCCTGATATTTTTTCTGAGTTTGTAACCATCGTTGAGACCGTCTCAATGGACAAATGATGGAACAGGGACGGACAAGCGCCACAGGTTCAGAAACCTTCATCAGAAGCCTCGACAATGACTCACACCGAAATTCGCCCGCTCCAGACCCCGCATGCTTATATGGTTTGGTAGGCGAAGTTGCTAGGGCTGGAAGTGAAGGTAATGAATCTAATCCTTATGCGATTGCTACGAACTTTCTAGTCTATCTATCATGCGCAATTGGAAGAGGCACTTTTCTACAGATTGGCAATACGGAACATCATCCAAGAATATTTAGCCTACACGTAGGTCGATCAGGACGTGGGAGAAAAGGTGACTCACTGGCACTGGTCATCAAAATTGATGAATTCATTCGTGCACATAATCCATTGCTATGCCCGCAGATTCACCGAGGAGGACTGTCCTCGAGGGAGGGGCTAGCCGCTTTGATTCACGATGGCTTTCAGCAAGGTGGTCAGGAAGTTCCTGGAATGGATGACAAGCGACTATGGGTAGTTGAATCCGAATTTGCCAATGTTTTGCAACAGTCCAAGCGAATGGGCAACACCCTGTCAACGGCTTTGCGCGACTGCTGGGATGGTGTATGCATCAAACCCGCTACAAAAAATAATCGTTTATTTGCAAGCAAACCTCATGTATGCCTAAGTGGAGCGATTACACCCAATGAGTTAACGTCGCTCATGTCAACGAAAGATCTCAGTAACGGATTTGCCAATAGATTTCTGATCATTTGGGCTGAACGAACTAAATTTACAGCTTTTCCACAACCCACATCAGCCAAAGTGATCGAATACCTTGCTACTAGAACACAGGCAGTTTTAAACTTTGCAAAGGCTGATGTCCATCTGGCAAAAAACTGGTTTCAAATGGAATTTAGCCCTTCAGGCAAGCGGCATTATGGACAGATGTACCGCCATGTACTAACACAAGAATTCGGTAGTGAACGAATTAATGCCATTCTTGAACGAAGGGCCCCAATGTTGCTTCGCCTATCTATGATTTTTGCTATGTGTGACCTGAGTACAAAAATTGAAAGGTCTCACCTTGATGCTGCGCTAGCCTGGATCACATTCTGTTCTGATTCGGTTCGATATGTATTCTCAACTGCCAGTGAAGCAGCATTAAGTGAACGACTAAATAGAAACTCTAAATTGATGTATCAGTATCTATCAAACAAGACAGAGGCTACCAGAAGCGAGATAATGCGTGACTGCTTCAAAGGACATTTGAGCAAATTGGAAATTGATGCTTGCATAGATAACCTTCTGAAAACCTCACCACCTAGAATTCAGGTCAAACAATTGCCTCGCGCAGAGGGAAAGCCTGGACCAGCGGCATATGTATACAGCCTCACATAGGCGAATTATTCTCAAAGATTCGCATCAGGAAAACAACCTTAACTACATGATTTAATTGATTATTTTTACTCTTCGCACTTTTCGCAGCAAGATCGCTGGAAAAAATTACATTAAATTATCGAAGGACTATTCTAGAAAAACTTACACAAATCATTGGGAGACATCCACTCAATGGCCAGTAGCATCTAATGTATTAGCAATTCATAGGTAAGTTATTGATACGAAAGGTCAATGTCAGCCACCAACCTAGCAGGACCAGTTAGCCTCTTTAAATAACCTTCAACGCATATCATTGCGTACTTTAAACGCATCTTTTCCATGGTCAGAAACTTGCGCATCAAACCATTTGTGAAGCGCTGCCACAAGTTGTGCGTCAGATATCTTGTAGCTTATTTCTGCCCCACCCTTTACCTCCTTGTACTCAATCGCAATTTGTTCAGTGGTTGCGGCTTGCAGTTCAGCCAGGCCGGGCATTTGTGCGCCATGAATATGGGTGGGTCCAGAAAAGTCACCTTTGAGAAATTGTCCTTGTATCTCCTTGAGATGCTCCCTCGTCAATTGAACTTGCTTAGTGTCAGATTTTTTTCTTGCAACGACACGTTGAACACCACCTGATTTTGATTTTGTAAAAATATGAACTGTGGCTGACAAGTCGAAGGGCATTACATCCTTGCCTCGTTCTGCTACTTCA
>JACCDI010188159.1_pt1 | contig 11770 bp, 10 predicted proteins | sample 7442791 | NCBI WGS metagenome assembly JACCDI01 (sample SAMN15323434, study PRJNA562643) | freshwater metagenome | isolation source: river surface water | place: USA:Blue River Watershed | collected 2017-08-15
ACAAGGACATGCTTTTGATCCGAAAATTTGAAGAAAAAACGGGTCAACTTTATATCCAACAAAAATTTGGTGGTTTTTGTCACCTCTACATTGGCCAAGAGGCTATTGTTGTAGGTACAGCAAGTGCTTGTCAGAAAGACGACAAACACATGACTGCTTACCGTGACCACGCACATCCGATTGCTTTAGGCACTGATCCACGCGTATTAATGGCTGAGCTTTACGGACGCACCACAGGTTGCTCAAAAGGTAAAGGTGGTTCAATGCACTTCTTTGACAAAAACGTCAATTTCATGGGTGGCCACGGAATTGTAGGTGCACAAATCGGAATGGGAGCTGGCGTTGCATTTGCTGAAATGTATAAAGGCACCAAAAATGTTGCTTTTGTCTCTATGGGTGATGGTGCTGTGCGTCAAGGTATGCTCCATGAAACTTTTAATATGGCCATGAACTGGAAAATTCCAGTCATTTTCATTATCGAAAACAACAATTACGCCATGGGTACCTCAGTTGAGCGTACTACCAACGTCACTGATCTTTCTCAAATTGGTTTGTCATACGGCATGCCATCAAAAATTGTCAATGGTATGCGCCCAGAGTCTGTCCACGAAGCCATTGAAGAAGCTGCTGACCGCGCACGCCGTGGTGAAGGACCTACCCTACTCGACATCAGAACTTATCGCTACAAAGGACACTCGATGTCAGATCCGCAAAAATACCGCACCAAAGATGAAGTAGCTGAATGGATGGAACAAGATCCAATCGAGCACTGCTTGCGCATTATTCAAGAAAATAAATGGCTCTCGGCTAAAGAACTTGAAGAAATTGACCTTTGGGTAAAAACTGAAGTAGAAGAATCTGTGACTTTCGCAGAAAACTCTCCTTATCCTGAAGCACACGAACTTTATGAGGACGTGTATGTTCAATCTGATTATCCTTACATCAAAGAATACTAAAAATAAAGAAACATGGCTGAAGTAGTTTACATGCCGAAGTTGAGCGACACCATGACAGAAGGTGTTGTTGCTGCCTGGACAAAAAAAGTTGGTGACACCGTTAAAGCAGGTGAAGTTCTTGCTGAAATTGAGACAGACAAGGCAACCATGGAATTTGAATCATTCTTTGATGGTGTTTTACTGCATATCGGTGTAGAAACTGGTAAAGCAGCACCCGTAAATAGCGTTTTGGCCATTATTGGTCAGGCTGGTGAAGACATCAGTGCAGCACTTGCTAATGCAGCTGCCGGAGCTCCGGGTGCTACGACAAGTACACCAGAACCAACTCCTGCACCAGCTCCTGAAGTAGCTAGCGCTCCAGCACCGGTTGCAGCTCCCGTAACTGCACCAACGCCAGCTCCAGTTGCTGCTCCAGTTGTGGCAACTAATAATACCTCTGATCGTGTATTTGCTTCCCCTTTAGCTAAAAAATTAGCTTCTGAGCGCGGAATTGATATTCAAGCCGTTGCCGGTACCGGTGAAAATGGCCGCATCGTAAAACGCGACGTCGATCATTATGTTCCTTACACACCAGCTAGCAAACCTGCTGCAGCAGTAAGTAACACAGGTCAAGTTTCTTACTACGACGAACCCATCTCACAAATGCGCAAAACGATTGCGCGTCGTTTGGCTGAAAGTAAATTTACAGCACCACACTTCTACCTCACCCTTGACATCGATATGTCAAATGCCATTGCTACAAGAAAATCTTTGAATAGCCTCGATGGCGTGAAGGTTTCTTTCAATGACATGGTGATCAAAGCGGTGGCAATGGCCTTGCGTCAACACCCAACAGTAAACAGCGCCTGGATGGGCGATTTCATTCGACGCAATGAGCACGTCAATATTGGTGTAGCTGTTGCCGTAGATGAAGGTTTATTAGTACCGGTTGTACGTTTTGCAGACAACAAAGGCCTCACGCAAATTTCCGCTGAAGTCCGCGAATTTGCTCAAAAAGCCAAAGACAAAAAATTACAACCTTCAGATTGGGAAGGCAATACTTTCACTATTTCTAATCTAGGGATGTTTGGTATTGAATCTTTCACAGCAATCGTGAATCCGCCAGACTCTTGTATTTTGGCGATTGGCGGTATCAAAGAAGTTCCGGTCGTTAAAAATGGCCAAGTTGTTCCGGGTTCAGTGATGAAAGTAACGCTTTCTTGTGACCACCGTGTTGTTGATGGCGCTTCCGGAGCATCCTTCCTACAAACTTTTAAGACATACATGGAGCAGCCTGCTGCTATGTTACTCTAAGTAAATATTTACCTGACTAACGACGTACCTGCTATAAATCTTTATGTATAGCGTGTACGTCGTTGTGGTTTTCTTCAATTTGATCTTTTATTATTTGAATGGATTTGGTCAAAATAATGAGTTCAGGTGAACTATTTTGACGCAACCAAAACCAACTTTCTTTCTCGTGCTCCACAGCCATTGCAATATGGTACAACACCATGTAATCGTATTGCTTGAGCCATTTCTGTGCTTTTTCATCGCCCTCCGCCGCTGCAATCATGGCTAAAAGATGCGGGTAACCATTTTTCATGAGCCACTGACGTGCAGGATCTTGTAAACGAATGGCATGTGCAGCCATAAAGAGCTCAGGGTAGCCATTTTCTTGCAGCCAAGTCTGTAATTCTTTATTGCCTTCAACTGCTTTAGCGAAGGCTAAGATGACCAAGGATGGATAGGATAATTGTGCTAGACTCATGTTTCGCTCTTCAATTGAATTAAGCAAAAAACCACAGGGCAACGGCTATTGCCGTGAGTACACAAATAAGATCAACAAGTAGCATTACACCTAAGGTATAGCGCGTATTGCGTACGTTAATGGCTCCAAAATAAACTGCAATTACATAAAAAGTTGTTTCGGCTGAGCATTGAAATATCGCAGACAAGCGCCCTGCTAAACTATCAGGGCCAAACTGATTCATGGCATCCAGCATAAAACCTCTGGATCCAGAACTACTAAAAGGTCTGAGGAGTGCTACTGGCAAAGAATCTGTAATTTCCTTTCCGACACCGGCATATTGAAACAAATTAGAAATCCCGGCAGCGATGAGCTCAAACAAGCCCGAATTTCGAAACACAGAAATGGCAACGAGCATCCCTAACACGTATGGGAAAATTTTGACACCGGTGTCTAGACCTCCTCTTGCGCCTTCCACAAAAGCATCAAAAACTGTTGTGTCTTTAGCCTTGAATTGGGCTTCGTTCTTAAATGCAAAAATGAGTGTCAAGACAATGATGCCAAACAACAAAATTCCTGAGAAGTTATTGGTAAAGTAGTTCTTCTCAACGAGGTCCAAGGAACCCACATAAAAAAGCAAACCTAATATAGCACCAACAACACCCATCAAAACGCCTAACAATAACCCACTCTTAAAAGAAATGCGTTGACGCAAGCCCACAATAAAGAAAGCCGCTAGCGTTCCTACAAATGAAGTGATGATACAAGGTAACATGACATCGGCAGGATTAGCTGCATTGGCTGCGGCACGGTAACCAATAATTGAGGTCGGTATTAAGGTGAGACCTGCTGCGTGAAGACTCAAGAACATGATTTGCGCATCTGAGGCTTTTTCTTTCTCAGGATTGAGTTCTTGTAAGCTTTCCATCGCCTTTAAACCGAAGGGCGTGGCAGCTGAATCTAGGCCCAAGAAATTCGCTGAGAAATTCATGGTCATGTAGGTAATGGACGGATGCCCTGCCGGGACGCTTGGAAATACTTTTTGAAAGAAAGGACTGAGTCTTCTGGCTAATTTTTCTGTAGCACCTGAATCTATTAGGAGCTGCATGATGCCAGCGAAAAAGGCTAAGTAGGCCATGAGTGGCAAAATGAGATCAAACAAACTCGCTTTTGCAGTTACGAGTAAGCCGTCTGATTTTTGAACACCTGAATAAATCAGTACGGTTTTCTCCTTTAAAACATAGCTTGTATCTTGATCATTTGGATTTACACCCTTAACATAAGTATTGTTATCAGCTCTTGCCATGCTTTCAACGACGTGTTGTGGGAGCTTCCATTTGTATGTTTCTCCAATGAGAATTGGATCATCTTTTTTACCATTCAGAACGTAATCTATGCTATAGAACTGCCCGGAAAAAACTGAAAACAATACAAATAAAATAGAGCTGATGAAAATAACCAGCCAAAAACGACTTAATACCATATAACGAAATTGCACAATTTCTAGCAAAGCCCGACAACTCCCAACAAAAAGTATTAACATGTGTTATTGAATTGAGCACTGAAGTCGTGCTTTCTTTGCATCAAAAATTAAGCATGAAAACGGTTTACCATTCAGCAGCATCTAGAGGTCACGCCAATCACGGCTGGCTCGATGCTAAACACTCTTTTAGTTTTGCCTCTTGGCACAACCCAGAACGCATCCATTTTGGCATGCTCCGGGTTTTAAATGATGACATCGTAGCGCCGGGAATGGGCTTCGGAAAACACCCCCACGACAACATGGAAATTATCACTATTCCGCTAAGTGGCGCAATCAAACACCAAGATAGCATGGGTTTTAGTGAGATCATTCAAGCTGGTGAGGTGCAAGTGATGTCGGCAGGCACTGGCATTTACCATAGCGAGTTCAATCCAAACCACGATCAAGCACTCAACTTATTTCAAATTTGGATTTTCCCCGATAAAAAACAAGTAGAGCCACGTTATGCACAAAGACCATTTGAACTCGGGCAAAATGAATTTACTTTACTCGTTGGCCCAGAAAAAACTGGTTTGAGTACCTGGATTCACCAAGATGCTTATCTATCCATGGGGAATTTTGACGCCGATTTTAGCTACCAACTAAAGCAAGAAGGCAATGGCATCTATTTAATGGTAGTTGAAGGTGAAATTGAAATAGAAAACCAAGTACTTCAGGCCAAAGATGCCATGGGCATTTCTCAAACTGAAATCATTCATATTCAGAGCAAGCAACCGAGTAAGATTCTGGTCATTGAAGTTCCAATGAATTAATATTTAGAATTCTAAGCTAAGAGATAGTACGCGAAAGAAAGAAAAGAGAGAAGGAAAAAATAAAGAACATGAAGGATAAAAATATAGAACATGAAGGATAAAATAGAACAAGCTTTGAACTGGCGCTACGCCACTAAAAAATACGACCCTAACTTTCAGCTCGATGCAGAAACGATTGCCTTACTTGAAAAAAGTTTGCAATTAACGCCGAGTAGTTATGGCTTACAACCGTTGCATTTTTTCTGGATTGAAGACCCTGTTCTTCGAGAAAAAGTCAAAGAAATCGCTTGGAATCAACAACAAATTGTAGATGCAGCAGCGGTTCTTGTCATTTGCGCCAAAAATGAGCTCGATGCTGCATTTCTCGATGCCCATGCCGATCGCATGCGAGATGAAAGAGCAATGGAAGAAGCACAAATTCAAGGCTTTAGAAGACATTTACACACTGCTATTGGGAACAAACCACAAGCAGATGTCAAAGTATGGAATAACAAACAAGCTTATATTGCACTTGGGCAATTGATGCACACCTGCGCCCTACTCGAAATTGATGCGACACCCATGGAAGGATTTGTGCCAACAGCTCTTGACGAACTTCTTCAGCTCGAACAACAAGGCCTACACAGCGCACTTATTTGTACAATTGGTAAACGCGCCGACGATGACAAATACCAACATTTAAAGAAGGTCAGAAGGCCTATAAATTCACTATTTACGAAGCTTTAACTGCACAAAAATGCTTATATTTGGGGATGCGCTTCGGTTTTTTAATTTGCTGCACCTTCCTACTTTCAATAGCTAACCTTTGCTGGGCTGCTCCTAAAATGAGCAACAGCGATCGTCAAGAAATAGAAATAATTCAGGGCGTTCTGTTAAGGTCAAAAGGTGCTGTAAACCCAGAGCTTGTAAAAAAATACCCCATTTATAACATAGATGGAAGATGGTATCTTTCAATGCTCGCTAGAAGCAATGCACAATTTACTGCAGAAGAATTGGTTTGGCAACGCATCCTTTTCACTGAACCTTTACAACAATTTTTAAGTGTAAAGATTCCCTTGCAAAAACTTTCATGTATCCAAGAGCTTAAAGGGCTAGAATACCTTGAAATTGCTGGTAAAATCAATCCAAACCTAGACAAGGCCATCAAAGACCTTCGCGCCGATTCAGTGCACCAAGGCTATGGCTTGCCGCAAGGTTACTCCGGAAAAAATGTGCTTATTGGCGTGACCGACTGGGGTTTTGACTACACGCATCCTGTCTTTTATGACACCCTTCTTCAAACCAACCGCATTTTTGCCGCCTGGGATCAATTCAAAACTAATGGCCCTGCCCCTAACGGCTTCAGTTACGGAACCGAATATGCGACACCAAGCAGTTTAATTGCTGCGGGCTCAGACACCTCCAATATTTATAGCTACGGCACGCACGGCACGCACGTCGCCGGAATTGCAGGTGGCGCAGGTGCAACTACTGCTTACCGAGGCGTTGCCTATGATGCACAATTTCTCTTTGTTACTTTTCTTGTAGATGAAGGCGCAGTGCTAGATGCCTGGCAATGGATGTATCAAAAAGCACTTGCCGCCGACAAACGCTTAGTCATCAACATGAGCTGGGGCCTCTATCATTTCGGGACCCTAGATGGCACTTCTTTACTGAGCCAAGCCATAGATGCCTTTAGTAATTTGGGCGTTGTTTTTGTCAATTCAGGAGGCAACAACGGTGCTGTTAATTTTCACCTCAAAAAAACCTTTAACAACGACCTGCTCAAATCAAGAATTGAATTCTATGACTACAGCGCCAACCCAAACATGTGGGGCCAGAGCATCCACGCTTGGGGCGAGGTTGGGCAAGCATTTGAAAATGGTTTAATCATTACTAATAGTTCCAATGCCTTATTAGCCGAAACTCCTTTTTACAGTACCGCAACCACTACCAGTTATATCGACACATTTCTAATTGTCAATCAAGACACCATTTGGTACAATATTTCTGCTGACGCTGCACATCCCTTAAATGGCAAGCCACAAATGCGTTTACGTGTGAAAAACACAAATACATCCTTGCGTGTTCAACTGAAATCTCAGGCGAACGCAGGCACTGTCAATTTCTGGAATGTCACCGAACTCACCAACGATGTCGGTAACTGGGGAATGGATTTCTTGGCAGCCGGAACAGGAACAACCGCCGGAGACAACCAAAACGGAATCTCAGAACCATCTTGTGCAGACCAAGTTATAAGTGTGGCTGCTTACGCCACGCAATATGCCACCAATTCTGGTTCTTTAGTAGGTGGTGCACTCGCTAATTTCTCGAGTCGCGGCCCACGCTACGACGGCGCCATGAAACCAGATATTGCGGCACCAGGCGTGGCTATTGCTTCAGCTGTGTCATCATTCACCAATGCCAGTTATACCTCTGTTGGCAACACAACATTTAACAACACAACCTACCATTTTGCCAAGTTTTCTGGCACTTCCATGGCCTCACCCATGGTTGCAGGAGTTGTTGCACTGATGCTAGAAGCCAATCCGTATTTATCGGCTAGCCAAGTCAAAGAAATCATCATGAATACGGCGCGCCAAGATAACTACACCGGCGTCATTCCTGCTGGAGGAAGCCCATTGTGGGGAGCTGGAAAAGTCAACGCCTATGCCGCCGTTAAACTTGCACTGCAAACACTCGGTACCCAAAATGCATTGGTATCTACAGACTGGAATGTGTATCCAAACCCCGTACAAAACTACTTGCACTTTACCATCGTTGAATTGCCAGAATTTGCTGAGATCATTTCCCTTGACGGCAAACGATTTTTGTGTCCGATACTCAACGGGAAAGTAGCTGTGCAAGATTTACCGCTAGGCTCCTATTACATCAGGTTGCATATCAATGGTAAAATTCAACAGGCACCCTTCGTGAAAATTTAAAATGGAGATTCGAAAGGCCCAACGCCATGAGTTGAACATTCTAGAAAAATTAGCGCGTGCCATTTGGCCAAGCACCTATTCGGACATTATTTCTGCAGCGCAAATAGAATTCATGTTGTCTTGGATGTATTCTGAACAAACACTGCAGTCTCAATTTGATCAAGGGCATGAATTTTATATTCTTTCAGCACAAAACACAGACCTCGGTTTCCTTGCCCTAGAATGGATAACCTCTAATACAAACAACAAGCAGCACATCCTCAAGATCAATAAGCTCTATGTTTTGGGCCAACAACAAAATAAAGGTTTCGGAAAAGCCCTCATTCAAAAAGCAATACAAAGAGCTTCGGAAACCAATGTCTCTGAAATCATCTTACAGGTCAATAAAGCCAATAAAGCCAAAGATTTTTATGCGCATCTTGGCTTTCAAATCAAAGAAGAAGCCATCTTTGATATTGGCCATGGCTTTGTCATGGATGACTACATCATGAGCTATAAGCTCTGAGCTTTTTTGTATCTTCGTCACACGCTAAAAAAACACCCCTATGCTTAAGATTGACATGCACAGCCACATTTTACCCAAAGTAATGCCCAATTGGACGCAGAAATTTGGTTACGGCAAGTTCATACACCTTGAACACCAGCAAGATGGCAGTGCAGACATGATGCAAGGAGGGCAATTTTTTAGACGCATCCAAGAAAATTGCTGGGACGCCGAGCTCCGCATCAATGAGTATCAAGATTTCCAGACCCAAGTTCAGGTAGTTTGCACAATTCCAGTCATGTTTTCTTATTGGGCCAAGACTGCCGATGCACTCGAGCTTTCTCGTTTTTTAAATGACCATTTAGCTGAACTTGTTTCGCGTTATCCGAAACAATACATCGGCCTAGCTACTATCCCGATGCAAGATCCTGAGGCCGCAATCCAAGAACTGGAGCGCGCAAAAAGTATTGGTTTGGTTGGCATTCAGATCGGCTCTAATATCAATGACGAAAACCTTTCTGAAGAAAAATATTTCCCGATTTTTGAAGCCTGTGCCAAATTAGGTATGGCCGTCATGATTCATCCGTGGCAAATGATGGGCTTCGATAGTATGAAAAAATACTGGCTCCCATGGTTGGTTGGCATGCCTGCCGAGACCTCAAGAGCTGCCTGCTCCTTGATTTTTGGAGGGGTTTTGGAAAGACTACCTGAATTAAGAGTCTGTTTTTCTCATGCCGGCGGTTCTTTCTTGCCTACTTTAGGGCGCATCGAACACGGCTTTAATTGCAGACCCGATTTAGTGGCCATTGATAATCCGCACAACCCGCGCACTTATCTTGGAAAATTCTGGGTTGACAGCATTACCCATGACATCGATGCATTGGAGTACATCCTCAAAATGCAAGGTTCAAAACGCGTTTGTTTAGGAAGTGATTACCCCTTCCCGCTCGGCGATCTTGAAATCGGTAAATTCATTGAAGAAAGTGCACTTAGCCCTCAAATAAAAGAAGACATCTTTAGCAATGCCACATTGGAGTGGTTGAATCTCGATAAAGAATTGTTTACTCGCTAATCTATGGCATATTTCAAGCGTATTGTTACGCTTGCCGTTTTGCGTCTTGAGCTGGTATTGAAGCTTCCACCCCACTCATATTCTTCGGAAGAATTTTCAGCCGTTATCTGAAAAATACCCATATCGGCAAACATCAATTTACCCAAAGAACCTCCGCCGTTTTCTGCAATTTTTTCAGCGCGTTCATGCGCATCTTTGGTTGCTGCCTCAATCATTTTAAGTTTCAATGTTGCTAATTTCGTATAATAATATTGCGGCGCAGCAGATTTGAGCTCAATACCTGCATCAATAAGTTCAGAAACCTGACGCGAAGTGTTTTCAACCAGATCTACTTTCTTTGAACTGATCTTTAGATTTTGCTCAAGCGAATAGCCCTCAAATGTGGTTTCTTTTATATTCCCTTCGTCATCATAAATGTTTGACCACAACTTTTCAATGCCAGCGGCTTCAAACACCATTTCATCTTCAGTGATCCCTTTTGATTTCAAGTAAGCTTTTACCCTACGCAAATCTGAGTTCAGTTGTGCATAGGCATCTTTTAGCTCATAACTATTTCGAGAAAAAGAGGCATTCCAAACAATTAAGTCTGAATCAAAAGATTGCTCCCCTAAACCTGTCACGGCAACGGTATCATCTGGCTTTCCTTTTGACATATAAGACTTTCCTAGAATTGAACCTGTAAAGATGACGGCCACTGCAATGAGAATAGTCGAAAAATGTTGTTTGAAAAAATTCATGGATTTTAAGTTTTATATCAAACCAAGGTACTACAATTTTGTTACACCTATATGGAAACAAAAAATATAGTCGTTATTGGCGCTTCAAAAGGAATTGGTTTAAGCCTCACCACTATGCTACTCGAACAAGGGCATCAGGTGTACGCCACTTATTCAAATACAAGCCCAGCTTTAAACCATCCGAATTTACATTGGCAAAACTTCGATGTACGGTCGTCAGAAACCCTAAACTTACCTGAGGTGGTACACGGCTTAGTTTACTGCCCAGGAAATATCGCACTCAAGCCTTTTAATCGTTTTTCAGGTGCAGATTTCTCCCAAGATTATGAATTGCAAGTTCTTGGCGCAGTAACTTGTTTGCAACAAGCACTTGGTGCGCTCAAGAAGTCTGGAAATGCTGCGGTTATTTTGTTTTCAACGGTTGCCGTACAGCAAGGATTACCCTTCCATTCATTGGTCTCTGCCTCTAAAGGTGCACTAGAAGGGCTCACCAGAGCATTGGCTGCTGAATTAGCGCCAAATATCCGAGTGAATGCCATTGCGCCTTCTTTGACCAACACGCCACTTGCAGAAAACTTACTGAATTCAGATGCTAAAAAAGAAGCCAATGCAGCGCGCCACCCGCTCAAACGCGTAGGTGAACCACAAGATATCGCAGCGATGGCCGCCTTTTTATTAAGCGAGCAAGCCACCTGGATCAGTGGGCAAATCATGCATGTAGACGGTGGTATTTCTGCCTTGCGCATATGATTGCTGCCCTGACACTTGAAGAAATTTTTGCTAAAATTGACCGTTTTGACCCAATCAGCTACGGCAAAACGCGCAACTACCAAGATGGCGGTGTCAGTTATTTGTCGCCGTATTTGGCGCGTGGTGTAATTAGTCTTAGCCAGGTCATTGAGCGTTTATTGCAGCGAGGTTTCAAGTTGTATCAAATGGAATCCTTTCTGATGGAGCTTTGTTGGCGCGAGCATTTTCAACGCTTATGGCAAGCACACAAGCCTACTGAAAATCTCCGTAATCCACAATTGAAGGTCAAGCATAAGGAGGGATTTCCGAAAGAGGTTTTAGAAGCAAGAACAGGAATCGAAGCCCTTGATTTAGGCATTGAGCAACTTTATCAAACCGGTTATTTGCACAATCATTTGCGCATGTATTTGGCAAGCCTCGTTTGTAATCATTATCAGATTGCGTGGCAAACAGCTGCAACCTGGATGCATTATCATTTAAAAGATGCCGATGTAGCCAGTAATCATTTGAGCTGGCAATGGGTTTGTGGCGCCAATTCAAATAAGGTTTATTACGCCAATCAAGAAAACATCAATAAATACACGCATTCTACCCAGCGACATACTGCACTTGATGTCAGCTATGAACAATTGCCAAGCGTAGCGCTTGAAGCCGAACTCATAGATCTCAGCATGCGCTTCTCGGGTGTTTCAGAAAACACTCTAGCAATAAATAAAGAGCAAAATTCTTGCATCTATACGCCTTATAACCTTGACCCACTTTGGCACCCGGAAGAAAACTACCAACGCATTTTATTTTGGGATCTTGAATTTTGGGACCAACA
>JACCDI011052096.1_pt1 | contig 11770 bp, 9 predicted proteins | sample 7442791 | NCBI WGS metagenome assembly JACCDI01 (sample SAMN15323434, study PRJNA562643) | freshwater metagenome | isolation source: river surface water | place: USA:Blue River Watershed | collected 2017-08-15
CAAATGCATTTCTATTGTGGGTGATGGTTTTCCATTCTGCAATGTGATGAATGTGAAGGAGCAAGTCACAGAAAATACAAGGGTACCCAGTCTTGATTCTGAGATAGTTGATCTCATTGCATAGATTGCTTTTACTAAAACATCATTAAAAGGTGTTTGGTATCTTGCAGTGTTTGTGGTGGATATGTATGGAGAAAAAGTCTTCAGGACTGTGTATAGCATTGGATTATTGCTTCTTATTGGTTGTTGGAATATCATTGGTTCAAAACATTGTCAGAAAGTAGGTAAAGGCATATTCCATAAACATCCTAACATTGTCATGGACAACTTGAATCAGTATTGCATATCAAGCATGTCATTTTTATTCAAATTTTCCAGCAATGACATCACAAGCCTTGGAGTCAATGAAAACTAATTCCATGAGGTTAGTGATGGTTTTTATGCACATGAGCACATAGAATTCACCAATGAATTACCCTGTGTTTTCACATCATAATCCAATGACATATACAGCAAACTCATATCACAATGTGCTAGTAAGGTCACATTCAGGTAGTAATCTGAAACCTTTGCATGAGATTTTTATTTTTTGACAATGATCACAGTGGAAATCATCAATAGATAGAATTGTGCCTATGTTGTCATCCAAGAGTGATTTTGTCCAGGGTGGGCTAAGATGGTTGATAACATTTGATAATTGATACAATTATTTCTGGCAATTTTCCATTGTGTTAGATGGTCTTCATTTGGAGGAGCTAAACATTCAATCAGGTATCTCTCAATGTACTTTTTGAAACACCATTTGGGATAATTGGCAACTTTTGTTGTGATTTTATTTCTGTTGTTTTGTTGTTTATGAATCTTTCATGAATCTAGGTGAAGTCTAGAGGGTTGTTTGCAGCACCATCAGAAAGTGGAAGGTTAAGGAGTCAGCACTGACATCAAGGCCACTTGAATGAAGTCAGAGTGAAAAACTGTTTCATTTCCCTTTCTCGAATTGGTGATAATTAATACTGTGGGAGTCAAGAGAACATTTTGGTAATGACATTTTACTTGTCAGGATGCTAGGGAATTGTGGGACCATACTCTTCCACAAACAAATGTCAGCAGAGAATGCAGTAGCAATTAAGAGTGGCAAAGGTTCAAATTTTATGATCAATGCATTTGAAACATTTAGCACCAAGAAGCTTGGAGTAGAAGTCTTCAAGTATCATTACAATTAAAAGAAGTTCTTTCTCTATTTTATAATACTTTTGCTGAGTTTTGGTCAGTTTGGGAGACTAATATTGAATAGGATAATTCTTGGATGATAACAGCCCCAACTAGTAGTTGGACACATCCTTTTATTTTTGAAATGGAATGTTGTGGTTGGGATAGGCAATGGTGGCATCTGCAGTTAGCATAGTTTTGATTATTTTCACAGCTTCATCCATTTGTAGTGTCAAAGAAAAGAATATTTACCTGATTTTTCAAAGAGGGATTTGAGTAAATCTGTTTGTTTGGGCCACAATAATCTATATATGTCCACTGCACTGAGGAAACTGCTCATTTCCCAGAGGTTTTGCGGTATCTCCTGTGGATGAATTGCAGATACTTGTTTCTTCCAAGGCTTGATCCTGGTTGGTGTTAACCAATATACCAGTCAACAGTCAATCCATCTATATGAAACCCCACTCATATTTGAAGTACTTAACTATGAATCCATGGGCTTCAATTTCACAGAGAATTCCATCCAATATTTGCATATGATGTTCTCAGATTTAGAGAAGTGATCAATATCATTTAGGTAGAATACAATTTCTTCAAGCCTTGGAGCACCTGCTCCTTGACTTGTTGAATGTCCAGAACAACTTTCAAGCCTATTGTCAATCAATCATATTTATAATTGTAAAATGATTTGATAATAAGTCAGAAATTCGTCTGACATAACCATCTTTTTTGGTACAAGAAAGCATGGCAATACCCATTTACAGGCACTGCATTCTTCAAAAATGCCATAATCAACCATATGTTGGAATTCTTCTTTGAAAGTTGCATAATGGATTCAAGAGACTGGATATGTATGATGATTTCCAGTTCTAAGCCTGATATTAAGGTAATGTGGACCCTTTTATGTGGGTAGATAGTAAGAGACCCATCAAAGAGTGTGTTAAATTTGGACAACACAATGTGTGAGTCATGGCATTGACTTGGTGTCAGGTGTTTTTGAATGACAGCAAGCTGGGCTGTACCAATTTGTTTCGATTTAGCACCCAGAATGCTTCTGGTACAGTTGTTGAGGATCTCTCAATTAAAAATTTTGTCCTGTTTGGACAAACAAAGTGCATCATTGCAGTCACTTACCTTATTGGTGTCAAAGAACTTATTTAGGTCCCTGAGTGAAGTCTCATGGTCTACACACTGTTGGACATTATCACTATAATTAATGTGAAGTCAACCTTAGCAAGGAAGTTGGTACCAATGATTAGATCATGTTGACATTGATCATTGAATATATAGACCACATGGGTATCAACATCATGTTACTATTGAATTAAGGGATGTTAAAGAATTGAGGGCAAATCTCCCCCCAGTGCTTGAAAGCATATAGGTAGAACATTAGGAATACACTGATAGTTATACAGTAGAGCAGTCTAAAAAATGAAAGCTAGGTGAAAACAGAGTCAAATATGGCCTCAAGTATTTTGTTAGGGCTTGAGACAAATGTCTTAAATGTGGAAACCATGCAAGATTAGATTTTCGATTTAACTGTGACTCATACTTGCTGAACAGATTCAGCTGCTTGATAAGACTCAACAGGGAGTAAAACCAAGAAAAATGTTACAATATAGTGATGCAAGTATTATTGTAACGGATCCAAAGCAGTTGTCCTATTACAAGTAATTTTGAGGATCCATGTTTCTTTAAGGAATCCATCAAGACAGTTACTAGAAACACCATCCATGGGCTGAAAAGGAAAAACGTGTTGGACTGATTTTTCTTCATGAGAAATTTTTCATTGTTATGTATACCACTTTTTGTAGGCATCAGCAAGTTGTCGGTAATTTTCCAGATATGAAGTTTTGGGTTATCCATGGTCAATGCCACTGGCCTATCCTTTTTTGTTCATTGCAAACTTTTTCCAAGTGCTAAGAAGACTCATTAAGTGTTCCTGTTGATTTGGTCCCAGTGAATCAAGCAACAATTTTGTTTCCTATGTCTGCAGTGGATTACTCTTGAAAAAGGATCTGTTGATCTATGCAGAGTTCAACTCATTTCTAGAGAATTGTTAAAAGTAATAAAAATCATAATAATCTTTGCTGTAAAGGTTAAACTCCATTTGGTTTGATGAAAGCCAAATGCAGGTATAAAATGTATCTTGAAGACAAGCAGCACCATGAAAGTGAATATAGTTTTGTAATGGTCTTTATCAGAGCAACCATGCTTAATAACCAAACATCTTGAGGTGCAATCTGAATGTATTTTGTTAAAGAACTTGGCTAAAAACCAAAGAAACTCACTGAGGATTGTGAGTTGTGGAACGTTTTGTCACAGTAGTTGAGGCAAACCAACTATTATGAACTCAGGGAATGCATGGGGTTTACTGGAATCATCTGAAGCAGTAGATATACCTTGCAAGGTCAAATATTTTCGCTGGGATCAAATCATTGTAAGGGCTCTACTGATTCTGTACATTGGCATCCACAGGGTGGGACAAAAACCTTTTGCATTCTTGACCCCAAACATATTTGAGAATTTAATGATCATGATGTTTGTCACACAAGTCTTGGGATTTAGAGTGAAAGAATGGAAATGGACATCATGATGGTGGTCATCAGTGTTAAAATTTTGGCCCATACAGTCACAGGCTTGCTTGAAATCATGATCTCTGGAACCATGATAGTCACAAGATCAGCACCTTGAGTGGGAGCAACAATTATCACACCTGCTACAGTCACTTTCACAGTCATAATGGGCTTGGTCTTTAGGGGAGTGGTGGAAGAGCCTGTGGGCTTCCAATAGTCTTGATAGTTTCAGTTATGGTACTTTCAGGATTTCCATTATAATTCATATTCATTGGTTGAACAATTGCAACAGAAATTGTCATGCTGAAATTGTTTGCTTGGTGTTTGATCAGTTTCTAAAAATGTTTCCTGGAAGCAGCCCTTTTCTTGTTAGCAGCATCCTACTATCTGTTTGTTTGTCACCTTACAGTCATGTTTTCTGTAGCCTCATATATGTAATGTTCATGATCAGTCTAGTCTGAAGAATTGAAATTTGGAATAAGTCAACATGATCTTCAAGTGTAACTTGTGGTAATCTTTTTGTTGCTTCAATAAAACATGAAGTTCTTGGCAAAGAACGGATTGAAGAAAATAAGAGACCTCTCCTTGTCCCCAATTCTCAATTCTCAATCAGTCTTGAAGTCATCAGACAGATTCATTTGAACCTCAAAAAAACCCTTGAATGACTTTTGATTCATACTGTTAGGTTTCATTATGAGGCCCCTATGGAAGTTGGTGTGAAAAACACCCCTAACAGCAACAGGGGTTTTGCCAGAAAGAACTTTGTTTTTGTATGCTTTCATGATGGTCATGAAAGTATGATCATTCCATGAACCATTGTTATCTTTGAGGTTGCTATGCACTGCACATACTTCCTTCCAGTATGTTGACAGGAGAATGATCCCTCAAAAATCAAAGTGCTAATGGAGAAGGACCATTTTGGTGTTCAAACACATGTTGTTTGGCAATTTAGCACCAAATACTTGACACCCTGTTATTGTCATCGGTGTATCAATGCCAGATGGCGTTTTGAGACAGTGCCATTACCTTTTGGGATGGCAGAGAATTTAGTAAGATTTGGTTTGTACATACTTGGTCCTTCCTAGAGGATGACGTTGGATTTAAAATTGTGGTAACTTGATATGATTTTGCTTGAAATGGCAAATAGTTACCTGCAATGCACTTAGGGAAAAGGGGTTGGCTGTACTTATCTGAGAACATCAGTGCAGAGCATCATCTGATGACCTGGCACCATAATACTAACTATTGCTAGGATAACATGAGTAAAAGGTATGATTAAGGAAATATTTGGGGAAATCCATGACCAATGATCCCAAGGAATAGGGTAGGGAAATAATTTTATGCATTATGTGGGCACTGCAGTTGGGGGCTTCATGATACCCTTTTCCATTGAGTCATCAGTCTACCACAAGTAGATTTGATACTCTGACCATTGTATTTATTGAAGTGATTACCCCATTCTTTACTTGCCACTGAGAACCCTCCATAAATCCACATCAACTTGCTTGAGGTATTCCTAGATTTTGTGTAGATTCTTTTTTAAATGCCAATCAATCTAATATTACATTTGGTAAATTTTTTGCAAATTGCCACACTTAGAAGTAGGAACCACAATAGACCACAGACTACACAAGGAGTTCTGGCAAATCCAACCACAGTTTATTCACTTCAAATGCATCCTTGGTTCCATGGTCAAAATGGATCCACTGCTCTGATCAATTCCCACTGATAATGCAACCTCATATCTCCTCTCTTCTGCCTCATCTTTTACAAGCCCAAAATGAAGTAAAATTTGGGATCTCCCATTTCAGGCATATTGAATTTTGCATCAATTTCAATGTTTTGATAGCAACAAACATGGGCAATACTGAATACTGCAATAATCCAATTTCATCCTTATCTGTTTCAGCTAGAGGTAGATTCATCAATGCAGATGGATGAATAAAATTGTCCCCAGTATTCATTATGATTACATACAAATTCATCAGTGCTGCATCAAATGAGAATGCATTTTTGTTGCCTGATTACAAGCCTCTGTTTGGTTGCTGAATCAAATTGCTTCCCACAAGAGCTCAAATTGTTGTCTCAACATTCCAGTCTGTCAAAGGTCTGAAGATTGGATGAATTTATGTTTAGGTGTTGATGCACTGTGAATATGAGGATTACAGGAACAGCAATTTGTCATGAGCAGCATTAATTCTGTGAACTTAATAATATTGCCTGTTGATGGTATCATATTAGGTATACAGCCTTTGTGATTTTTTCCTGGAAATAATACTGCCTCATTCTCTTGTGACTTTTTCCCTTGACTTTCAAAGATTTCTTTTTGCGAGGTTAACCATTAAATATAGTTATTTGGAGGAAACATGGTCATAAAAGCCTCCAACTTTCTCAAAGTCTTGCCAAGTGCAGTACCAGGTTAAACTTTTTGATCAATTGCAGTAATGAAAAATCACTGATTTGGAATTTTTGAAATTTTTTTGTCTCAAGTTGAACCACATTCTTCAATTGGTCAAAATCACACTGACCAACACTTCTGTTGTTGGTAGTGGTGTAGTGTCATTGCCAGTGTTGATGTAAGTAAATGAAGATAGTATGGATAGGCAAGTGATAACATTAGTTAGTGAAAGAATAACAGGAGGATCATTTTGTAAGGTGGCAACAATTGATTGTAATTGAAAGAATATTGGAGTAGGTGTGGGATAGGAGCAATGGTACTATGCCCAGGTTTCATGGATCAAATGTTAATTTTCTTAGTTGGAATCAATGTCATCATGATGATATGAATATGCAACAAAATGGATTTGTTGCTGAAATTTTGACACATTCGATTTTTATGTACACCACTGTGAAACTGATATAGAAGAAAGTCAACGCAAGAAAATTTCATAATTTTTTCATTTTTGGAAATGTTGAGTCAATATGGAGTATGGCGCACATCATAAAAATGAATCCAGGGGATGGAAGTCCTTTCCACACAGTCTAAAGATTAAGTGAGTTCAAGAATTTTGGGATTTTTAGCATCAGTACATTGTTATATGTGAAATATTTGGCAACTTCACTTTTTCATATTGTCAAATCACTTTGCATTTCAAACTAAGTTCCTTTTTTCTTGCTTTGATTGATGCTATTTGTTGATAAAGATCTGTAACAATAAAATTTGGCACCTGCTTGTTGCAAGTTATGAGTATTTTGATGGCTTCAACAGTGCCATTTAAAACTATTGTATTCCAGCTGAAACCAAAGAGGTAGTTGCAATTTGAGGGAGTGGGGATAAACTTGGCAAGGAAACTGACATTTCTGCCAACACCATTTCTGAATGATGAATCAGAATCAATAACTTGTTAGAATAGAAAATTTCGAGACAGAGGAAACATGACAATGCAATAATGAGAAAATAATATGTTCATTGACAATGATCAATGGCTCAATGGAGGATTGAGAACAGATCAGGATTGAGGTCATTGTGATTTGTGGCTTGTACGGAAGTTGAAAATAGATAATGATTGGAAAATATCTTGAACAGCCTGTATTATATACAAATTCAAAATAAAGAAAAAAGAACCTCAATGACTACATTTGATGAGGGATCTTTATTCTTATTTATTCATTCTGTCAAAGCAAAACATATAACCAAACAGATATCAATTGAAAAAAGCAAGACAACAAACTAATTGATTATTCACATCTCTGATTGATGTGATAACAGCATTTTTGTTGGAATAAAAATCATTTTCCACCAACTGCCAATTTTTCAATCACCATGGCAAAAGTCATTAGCCAGCAATTTATTATTTCCCATTGTTAAAATGAGATAAAAATTCAGCCATTTCTGGCAACAGGAATGTATCATAAATCATTTCAAGAATTGTGTATTTTGTAAGGCACACTGTCCTTAGATTCTACGTACAGGGTATGGTTTACCATGCCATGGTGTAACATTTTCCTTCAGATTGAAGTGTACCAGGAATATATCACACAAACCTAGCTTATTATCAAACAACTCAGCATAGTTTGTATTTAGATTCAATAGGGACAATACTACATTTTTTGTAGTTGGTACTGAGTATTTCAATAACTTGTTGAGTTCCTTTCTTGTTACTGTTTGGTTCTCTGATACAAATAATACTCACATTGTGAGTAGATGTTTAATGTCATAGGTATTGTCATACCAGCTTACTTATTTTTACAACATTGTAAATGTAGTGCAAAATTGATTGACTGAAAAGTTTGAGTACCTATGATCAGATCATACACAGTGTTGGTCCCAGTATATATTTTATGTAAATCATGCGTCACTGGCATTGCTATATAACTGTTGAATTCAAAAAATTCAATGATTTTGTGTGCTACTTATGTGGTCATGAATGTACCTGCACACCATTTGTTCAAATCATGTTTGTGAATGGTAGTTACATGGTGTCACATTTTTTCAAAAACTAGTGTTTGACTATCAAGAAGTATGTTGCAATTTTTTGTAGATGATTTCATTGACACAGCACCCAAAAATAATTTTTGCCACACAAGGTATGAAATTTCCAATGAATTTCCTTGGCCAATTCACAACTGGCTATTGATTTGACCACCATTTCTGCATTATTTGTCTGCACATGTAATGAGAACAGAATGCAACATTGCAATTGTATTTATTTTCATTTGTACAGTCAAGTTTGCTTTACAAAAGGCAATAATAATCATTAGAATGTCAACCCAATGTTTGCAATGCATCACATTTTTATAATCTTCAAAGTGTCTTGATTAATCCCATAATTAATACTACTTCAATCAACATCTATTTTATAAATGATGCTGTAAGGGTATTTGCATACATTGGGACAAATAAAGACATAAATACAAACATACCTATTGAGCACCAGTTTTTGGCAGGTCACAAAAATAGGGACTACCATGTTCTTCTCCATGAAAAATTCCCTGCAGAAAGTACATAATCTGAATTTGACTGGCTCTTTGAATATTTTATTTAGTCCAGCAAAGCTGGAACTGAACAAAGCAAGTATTGATCAGACGAAAAAGTATATACAATTAATGACCACTTGGGAAACTATGATATTAATTAAATCACCTTTTTTGTCAAATTGTCATCTCTAATTCAATATATGTTTGGTTATATTTCAGGGTTGATCACAAGCTTGAAATTAGGGAGTAAATATGGAGAATCTGAAAATGCCTGTGTTTAAACTTGAGTCGATTGGTTGAACCATGGAGTAGAGAGAGGAGGAGTACAAGAAACCTTGGGCTATCAAGGTGGTTTTGACAATTACAACATGTGCTACATAATATCTGACATACAAAGCATTATTTTCTAATATGAGTAGGATTTAAGGGAAATGATACAACAACCTGAAGTGGTGTTAATGATCATACACACAAAAACAGAAAGAGGTAACTTCCCCAATTTGATCTGACATTGAATGAAATGAGGAGGCTATGACACTGTTGTCAATTCATGTGCATTTTGGATTGTAGGGTGACAGCACAAGCACTGATGGCTGCAACACTGCTCTCTATGATTGATGGCTTTGATGATCCACCTCATATTTGAATACAGGGGAATTTTTGAAGACCTGATGTGCTGTTTGGACAAAATGAGGTGTTGCAACTAGTTATTTGATAGTGCAACAACACTACCAGGAGGTTATGAGGGCTACTTCAATTTGATTTATCAGACAAGTTTTGAATTTTGAAAATAATGAAAACAAACAAAACACATTCCAAAAATGGACACAAGTGAAAAATCAAATATTACCATGTCTTTGTATTAAATCTCATTGAACATTTTATTGTGATTTTTAACACAATTATTATAAAGAATATTTATTATTCATTATGAATTTGCAAATTGGTGAATTTGTGTTCAATTAAATTTACACCAGAATCAAATAGATAGATGTCTGCTTTCAGATTTTTGGAAGTTGGATGCATGGCATGAATAATAACAATCGAGCCTCAAAGGGATTATCCCAACATGATGCATATAACAACTCAGTATCCAGACTAGTTGAATATTGAAATAGCCACATGTTATTTTGAAGTTCAGCCAGTATTTTACATGTCATGTTGTCAACATGTCTTTGACATTGACAACTAAGCAGGGTACTTTTAGTTACACAGACAAGCCATGGTTCATAGGGAGGTGCCTTGGCCTGGCTATATGTGTTGGTCCTGCAATGACAGCAAAATTATGCCATCTCATTGTGACATTGTGTGTTGTACTCTACACAGGCTAGTGACCATTGAGAAATTTCCATTTGACCATATCCACTGTCAGATGACTGAATTTATAGGAACGATTTATTCAAAACAAGGTGTTGGTATCACTCCACAAACAACAAACAGCTGAGGAGGTTGGTATTCCCGATACTCTTGATTACTTGCCAAATTTAAGAATGAGCATGAAGAAATGATGTTTCCTGACCTTGATAAAGAAATTACATCCAAGATTGGTAGTGAGAATGTGCAAGCCTTCATCAGGATGCAAAGCTCTGGAAGGACAGATATTAATACTGAGGTATAAATGCTGTTCTTGTAGATGTCATTGCTGCATCAGGGACATGTAGAAGCATTTCTACAAGTGATGTCATATGCAACACTTCATCACAGCATGCATTTGTGTATGGATCTTATGTATCCAGATCTGGAAGTGATTTGATTTCCCTGTTGCAATTGGCTATTGAACAGAGCTATATGGTGGCATGGATGGGCCCATTCCAAGAGATGAACCAGTGCTACTAGGGAAGTCTGTCAGCTTATGTTGTATGTAGATAGTAACCATTCTGGTATCAAGGAGACCAGATGTTTGAGGAATGAATTTCCTGTGTACATTGATATACCTTTGATTGATTGGTATTTGAAAGACTAGTCTACTGTTGAGATTTGTATGATTGGAGCTGCATTCAGTCCTAAAAACAATGTTATTTATTACCATATAGTACAAGAGTCTGTATCAATGGTTTACTGCTGACATCATGGTATGGAGATTCTCACAGACCTTATGACAATTGATTTGTCAATAATATTCTGCATGATGTGTATGATGACAAGTTCAAGCTGTTTGCTACAGCCAAAGATGGTTATGCATGGCAATAGCAAGATTGCTCTAGAATACTGGAGCAGAATTTTTTTCTGACATATGTTAATATAGCATGGATTATGTGGTATTAGAAAGACCATGGTATACCCATATTTGAGTGATGTAAATGTTTATTATATTAGAATTATGAGAATGTGGGTGTAGCACAAATCAGCATGTGAAGCAATGTAGCATGCATTGAATCATACATCAGCAAGGCCATGAGAAGGATAGGTTCACATGGTGAACCTGACTTCAATAAAATACAGAATGACATGAGGCATGGGAATCCACAAAGAAGGATTCCCAGGAATCCAAGGAAGCACAAGTGGGCATAACACTTTCCATCCCTGTAATCAATGCAAGGATATATGGTATCCAAAGCAGGATTTCAATTCTGAACTCCCCCATTATGACAAGGTGTTCAGAAAAGAAAGGAAAATGTGGGTATGGCATGGCCACTTCCACAAGAAGAGTGGTCATCAGGGTTCTCACATGGTGAGAAGGATGCCAAAAAGGAGGTGATTTCAAGTACACTGTATATAGCATGGTTCATTCATCATGTGAGGCGTTTGAGGTGTTTATAAAAAAAGAAATATAAAAATTATTTGTTGTTGGCAATTGCTGTGAAGTGATTGTAAAAAGTCTATAAAAACTCTATTGGAATTGCTGTGTTTGCATAGACATTGTTTTATGTAAAACAGCAAAACCAACATAAAGTGTGGTTTGTGTCATAGGGACATCTTGAATCACCCTATGATTAATATTGTCATTATGGATGACTGAAGTCTTGTGTATCTAACACAAAAAAATAATTATGATAGAGTAGGAAATAACAAAATTATGAGGATGATCTTGCTTGTGTGATGTCCATATAAAAGGTTTGTTGGGAAAA
>JACCDI011465502.1_pt1 | contig 11770 bp, 15 predicted proteins | sample 7442791 | NCBI WGS metagenome assembly JACCDI01 (sample SAMN15323434, study PRJNA562643) | freshwater metagenome | isolation source: river surface water | place: USA:Blue River Watershed | collected 2017-08-15
CTAAATTGCTGCGCGTCTTGTTGAGCGAGCAAACCACGCGCCTCGATTTCGGCTACGTAGCCACAGCCTATTACCACAAAGGCGGCTGGATCACCATTTCGCCAGACACCTACCTGCAAATCAAGGGTAGCCCCGAGCGCTATCTCTTCAAAGAAGCCGAGGGCATTGCACTAGCCCCCGAAAAACTCAATTTTGAATCAAATAAAGACTACCAATTTTTCTCGCTCTATTTCGAGGCCCTCCCTAGCAGCAACCTGGTCTTCGACATGATCGAACATTACCCCGGCACCCCCAACGACTTCAATTATTACGGCATTGAACTTAGCTTAGAAGATGGGGTAGAGGTGGGGTAGGGAGGAGTCAATGCTGTTGCGCCCATTCTTGGAGTTGCGCAATGGTAACGAATTCATTGAGGAGGTGGTTATCTTGACTTACCGCGTCTGTGAGTTCTTGTAGAATTGGCAAAAACTTTGTTGTGTTTTCTATTCGCGTTATACAGTAAAAATTATACGCCTCAAGATTAAAGTGGATGTAATCTTGATCGTTAAAATAAGTTGTAACCATCTTTTTATAAACGGAGAAGCGGATACTTTTTTTCCTTTTGAGCAGATTATCTCGATCATAAATTTGTGCGACAAAGGAGAAAACTTTCTGCGGGCTCAACTGAATTTCTTCATAGACTAAAACACAACAGGTGTAAAGCAATTTTCGAACTTCTGCTATTTTTAAACCCATACCAACTTTCTTGAATTTGTCTGGTTCTGATTCCATTATTTTTGGATAGAACTTAATAAAAACAGTGTGTTCATAATAGTCCAATTCTATATAGTAGACGAGTTTTGGACGAACGTTGATTTTGTAAATTTTCTTTGCAAAGAGAACAGACAAAGGATCTTCATTTGCTTCTAATGATTGACGATACCGCTGGTTGTAAATCGGAATTCCGATTTTATAATGACTATTTTGCATAAAAGGAGTTTGAGCAGCTCCCTATGCAAATGCCTAGAAAACTGTTGGGTAACTATTGATACGAGCTTCGCGAATTTCCTCTTTAGTCATTGGCCTGAGTTCGAGGTTTGCGAAAAAATGAGCAATGGCTTCTTTAGAAGGGCGAAATTTTGCCGCTTCATTTTCCAGTGCTTGTTTTTTACGTTGTCTTCTTGATGCTGATGAACTCATGATGAACTCCTTTTACAATTCAAAGTTATGGAAGAAATTTTAAGATGAACGAACAGTCTTTACTTTTTTAATTCCCACTTAGGTAGATTCACTTACAAATTCGACTAAACATCGGGCTTTATCAAAAAAAAACTCAAACTATTTTTAACTCCGTATATTGATTACGGAGTGGTGTTTTTACTTTGTCTTCAAAATAAGAAGACATGGACACAAAAACAAAAACGACACCCAAGCGCCCCAAGCGCAAAGCCCAGCAATTGCAGCTCAAAAGCTTGCGCTATCTCAACATGAAGGCGGCGCAGCAACCCAAGCTCGGCATTGCCAGTATTGAACTCACCGAGGCCTATACCCGCATAGACTTCAACTACACGGCCCCCGACTATTATGTCAACGGCGGCTGGATCCAAATGGAACCGCGCGCTTTCATCAGACCCGTCGGCACCAACACCACTTACACGTTGGTCAAGACCATCAACATCAAACTCAACCCCAGCAAGACCTACTTCAAACACTGTGGTCAGCGCCACACCTTCACGCTCTTTTTTCCGGCCCTCCCCGAAGGCACCGAAGCCATAGACATCATCGAAAAAGAAGCGCCCGGCACCTACTTCAATTTTTACAACATCCGCTTCTCGAGCTGGCTCAAACTCAACATCCCAAAAAGCACTTTTATCTATTCTTAACGCAGCGAAAACAACCCGTAAACATCCTTCAATAACCCCTAAAAAATGATGAAAAACACCTTTCTCCTCGACCAATACATCGCCCTCATGGAATGCAAACTCTCTATAGCCAAACTCCATAAAGAAAAGCGCCTGGCCATCCGCAACAACCAATTCGAACGCGCCGCCGACCTCAGGGAGCAGCAATATGAAGCCAAAGCACAAATCGAAAACATCACCTCAGACGCCTGGAACTACTTCACCCAACACCTCAACAGCCCCGACAAACAATCCGAACGCCCCAACCTCTATTTGATCATCGACGAAAGCACAACCAGTTACCCCACCAATGATAAAACGAGTCAAAATTCAAAGCCAGAACCCAACTTATCTGAAATGAATCATCAAACCGAACCAACTCAAACAAATAACCAAACCGCTCAAGCCTTTAAAGAACATTTTGCGCATATTTTCACGGAACTCACCGCCTTACACGAAAAGTTAATGGAAGAAGAACGCTTCATCGAAGCCAAAAACGTACTGGAACAATGCATGTCTGTTGCGGTATACATTCAGACATGGGGTGAGGAGAGTTGGTAGGGAATGGTGGGGAAATACAAAGTCAGGATTTTGTAGGCATTTTTCTTAACTATAAAGAGTTGTACTTTTCTCGAAAATTCAAATTAGAAGAAAATATATTTCATATTTGAAATATATTTTCTATTTTTATTCTTTAATGCGTGTTTTATATAATATATTTGATTGTTTATAAAAATTATAGAATGTTTGTGCAAAAAAATAAAAGGGAGAGATTTGAAAATGTTGCCTCTTCACGTGTAAATAAAGTTATTTCAATGCTGCAAAGTCTACAAAAGTGTTCAAATACTTACAATTATGAGTATAATGATGAGGATATTAAAAAAATGTTAAACGTAATTCGACAGCAAACAGAGGAATTAAGGTTGGCATTTGAATCAGGTCTAGCAAAAAATAAAAAAAAGGAATTTAAATTTTAATATATGAATAGTTTTAATTCTTACAAAAAAGAAGATCCAGGTGATAATGGTTTAAATAATGCTTCAATTCTGACTTTTTCTAAAGATGTAATTGATGCGTTAATTAAAGAATTGACTCAAAATTCTATTGATGCAAAAGATGATTCTAAGTCTAAGGTCATCGTAAAGGTCAATATGCTAGAGGTTGATAGGGTATCAATTGAAGGGATTGAAGGACTCGAAACTATACTTTTAAAAATGATTGAGTATTGGACTCATAAAGGTCAAAAAGATTTTGTGAAATTTTTTGAGAATTCCTTAGTTCATCTCAGGAGAAGTAAAATTAGTATTTTTTCTTACTTGGATTTTAATACCAAAGGCCTTGAAGGTGATGAAACAAGAGGCTCATTTAAAAATTTGATATTTGATGAAGGTGTTTCAGATAACAAACCGGATAATGCATTAGGTGGTTTTGGGATTGGTAAAAACTCTTTTTTTGCACTTTCGGCTCTTCAAACAGTATTTTATTCATCATATAATTCGGTTGAGGGAAATAAATTTATTGGAGTTACTAAATTAGCCGAATACTTAGATGGTCATCGTAAAAATAATAGAGTTTATTATGGAGATTGGTCGAGTGGTGATATTCGATATATAACTGATAATAATCAGATTCCTTTAGAATTTAGACGAAGTGAAAATGGTTTAAGTTCCTTTGCTTTGGGAGTTGATACTACTCCTGAATGGAAAAATTTGGTTATCAAAGCATTTATAAAGAATTATTGGTTCCTTTTCGAAAACGATAAAATAGAGGCGGAAATTGATGATGTTGTTCTTAATAAGACCAATTATTTTCAACATGCAGCACAAGTCTTTGAGAAGGGGGATTCAATTTTGGCCTATATCGAGACATATAATAATCCTGAATTTAATAAGTCTTATGATGTTCACGCAATAGGAAATATTAGAATTCTTCTATCTGAAGAACCCATTAATAGTGAGATTGATTACCCGGATAAAATTGTATTTTTTAGAGATGGTATGATGATAAAAGAATACAATTTGGGAGTGAGAAATTTACCTAATAGTATTGCTGGAATAATATTTTGCGACAATCAAAATGGGAATAAGATATTGAGTATGATGGAGCCGCCTGCTCATGATGATTTCCAATCTTTTTATCTACCCAAAAAACATGCAACTTTAACACTAGAAGATGGTAAAAAGATTATTAAACAAATAGAGGAATATAAAACAAGTGCAGTTAGAGAAATAAAAGCTAGATATTCATTGCCCACAAAACAAGTTGATTTTATTGATGAAATGCTATCCGGTATGTCATTCTCTACAGGTAATGGAAATTCGGTTGGTAAAAATAATGAAAGTAAAGATGAATCATTTCACATAGCCAAAAAGAATGAAAACTTAACATTAACGATTAATTCCAAATCAACAAATGCTATGGTTATTAATGATGATGGTGTTGAAAATGATCAATGGAGAAAAACTGATAATAAAATTGATAAGAGGCCTAAAAAGAAAGTTAAAAAAGTAAAGACTATTGATAGTGCCAAAATATATTATTCTCACGAAGAAAATGGATTGAATAACTACTACTTGGTAATTCACACGCAAAATGATCTGGAAAATTCAAGTATTAGATTTACTCAACATGGAGATAGTCCTGCAAAGGCAATAACTACCTCCTTAATAGAGGTTAAAAATCAAATAAAGCAATTTAAATTTCAAAACCACGGATCATATTTTGAGATATTTGGATTGAATTTGAAGGCGGGTGTACGAAATACATTTTGGCTATGCTTTGAAGAAGATTATATGTCTGCATTTAAAATTTTGAATTAATATGATGAAAAATGGAAATTTATCTTGGCCTCACCCTGTATTAGGGAATTCAAATGATATAGAAGGAGAATTTAGTGTTACAATAACATGTAAAATAGAAAATGATATAATAAGATTGCATAGTGAGCAAATTGAAATATCTAATGCTTACTTTAAGCAATTATTGAACGATCAAGAAGCTGTCGTAATTTTTAAATTGACTTGTAACTCTACTTTATTTATGATGCAAGTTGAAGGAGCATTAGATCTAGATCTAAAATGTTCACAGGTCTCAAAAAAAATAAATATAGATGTTGTAATTGTAGCAAAAAAAGATATCGAAAATTATTTTGACAACACCTTTCATGATGACACAAAATTAGGAGTAAATAAAGGTGTTTTTAAAATACTCTCAGGAACTGTTATCGGTACCGCTGGTTCTATATCAATTCCATTAAATGAGGAATTTCGCACGGGAATTTCAGGGATAATTGAATTTCAGGAAGTTCCTTTCGATGAACCAATATCTATTGATGTTGAAAACCCCAAAATCCTAATAAAGTACCCGGATGATAGTACATCACAAAATATTGTAACAACATTTACTAGAGGTAAGAAGCAATACGTTTATGTGTTTTTTAATTTGTTCCTAATCCCAGCTTTTACGGAGGCTTTTCAATACCTTATAGATTCACAAAAAGATGGAACATACGATGAAATTGTTGATAAGTGGGATTGGTCGAAGTTCATTAATGATAACCTAATGGATCCAATTGCCACATCTGACAATGCATATGAGTTATCTCAGATTTTTTTACAAGATGTGTTTGAAAAAAATACAGGAAATGCCGAGCCGGTTCCTATATATAAAGCATTTAATGAAATTTTTAATTAATGGAACGTATTTATAAACTTAGATTAGACGCCATTTCAAAAATTAAAAGGGCAATACAAAGTTCAGATTTTGAATCTGTTTACAAAACAAATTTCCTTGATAATGGCAATAAAGGGTTTTTATTAGAAGACTTAGATATTGTTGATGGATATTATGAGATACCGGAGATTACTTTAAAAATAGATAAAAAAGGAAAATTTGATTTTGAAAACTCAAAGCTCATTTATAATGCGTTTCGTTTTCTTACACCAGATCAAGCAAATGATTCTAGATTATGGGTTTATTTATCTAATTGCTATTTTTATGAGTATACAAAAGCGAGATGGCTTTCATCAAAATCAACTCAAGATGTATTTTTAAGAAGAATTTTATATGAAGGAGATGGTCGAGGTGTTAGAACAAGAAATTCAATTTCAAGATTATGGTGGACAGCTTACTTGACATTAGATGATACAATGGGTTTTGATGATTGGAGCCTTACAGAAGCTATTTTTGAGATTCAAGATTTACAAGTTGGTTTGTTAGAAAGAAATATGGGTTCTTATCCAAATGTTCTCAAAGGATTTTTGCGATTTTATTTGGAAAAAAAGAGTGAGATGAACAGCTCCATAATACAAGAAATGGCAAAAGAACTAAATAATATTGGTGGTGTTTATTATCTTCCTATCTTGACTGAAGAAAAAATCAACTCGTTGCTAGAATCCCTATTTATTAAAAATAAATAGTTAAATAATTACATTTCATGTAATTTAGTTCTATTGTCAAATAAAAAATATAAATGGTTTATTACACTAACCAATCGTTGAGCCTTCAACAACAGCTTACTCAAATTTCTGAAGGTTTAGATTGTGATGAGTTGCTTGTTTTATCAGGTTATGTAGGCCCTGGGCCAATTCAAAATCTCTCTTTGTTGGACGGCGTTCGATTAAATGTCATCTATGGACTTGCTTTAGAAAGCGTATCAAATTTACTTCATGAAGAATTAAAAAGAATTAACCATAAAGATAAGAAGATTAATATTTTCTACAGTACAACTCCAAGTCATGTTAAAATTTATATTTGGCTTAAAAAAGGGGCACCCGTATATTGTTTAAATGGTTCAGCAAACTTTACATCAAATGGTTTGTTAAAGCCATATCGAGAGGTTTTATCACAAGTTCCTGCATCTCAATTTAAAAGTGTGATGGAGTATGTAAGTCTTATTCAAGGGGCATGTATTCCAATACAAGAATATGAACCAAAAGTAAAGATCACAAAAATGATTGCTGCAGAAGAGGAGGTCAAATATAGTAATGGAATGTACTTGACGGGCTCTCTTTTTGCAGCTAGATCAAAAATAAATTGGGGACATGGGGACGCTCATACTAACCCAAGAGATGCATATATTCCAATTAGCACAAAGGATATCAAACGAGCACCTAACCTATTTCCAGCGAAGACACAAAATAAAGGTTTAGGTTTTGCGGATAATGATCCAATTGATATTGTATGGGACGACGGTACTATAATGACAGGAATTCTAGAAGGCACGCAATCTATTGGGGGTGAAAGATTTCCTAACAAAATTGCAACTTACAAGGATAAAAAAATCTTAGGTGATTATTTAAGATTAAGAATGGGGATTGAACCGGGAGAATTCGTGACAGAATTAGATTTTGTTAAGTATGGACGGAATAACATAGGTATAAAGCTGATTGGTGATGCAACTTATCAATTTGATTTCAGCAAGCCGTCCACTGTTCAGCCATAGCCTTAGCCATTCCTTCAAATGTTTTACTTCTTAGCGTTCTTCTCTCAGCCGGTGTCTTAGCCTTTGTCAAAGCGTCAGAATACCACTTTGGCAAACTTTTACCACTACTTAGAATAACTCTTTCACCTTTACCAACAACATTCGTTGGCTCAAGTTTAGGTAAATTCTTTAACCATAAACAAGTCGCTTTTGAAGCTTCATCCCCAAACATCCAAGGATGAACTGTTTGAGTTGGCTTTTTATATTTTGTATTTACAATTCCTACCGGATTTTCAACAGCAATCTTTTCAATAGGTGCTTCACATAATTTAATAAAGAATTCCAATGCTTCATCTCTATCATTAGCTCGGTTAGGGAATCTCGGGTGAGGCCTTCTATTTTTGAAAGGCATGTCTTTATCTTCAGGATGATAATACCATCTAGCTCCGCTAACAGCTAAAAATGTGCATGGTGGGTGTGCGATCATCATTTCCCATTGTTCTGTTGAGATATTCTCCTCTCCATTCTGCAAAATACCACCATGATTTTCGATAATTTTAAACACGTCTTCTTGGAAATGCCATTCTGGATGACCACCGCTGCAAGGAAGTAGGTCGCAGCTAAATGCATCGTGGCCAAGTTTCCTTAGTTCTTTGGTTATGGCCTGGCTTTCTTCGCATGCGACAAGAATTCTCATGAATTTTATTTTTGAGTAAGTACTTTGTAAATCCCATTTGCAATTCCTCTTGCCATTTTAGGTGGAACCGCATTTCCGATCATCTTATAACAAGTTCCTTGACTGCCAAGAAACTGATAGTCTTCCGGAAAAGACTGAAGTAAAGCGGCTTCTCTCACTGTAATTGAACGCGCTTGTTCTGCATCTGGGTGAATAAACATTAACCCATCTTTATGTAAGTGAGCGACTACTGTTGGTGAAGGTTTATCCCATTCTAAATTGCGATATTTTCCGTGGTTCGATTTTTTGCCAATCAGCTCATTGTAAAATTTGATTTTTTCTACTGATTGCATTGAATTCATATTTTTTGAAACCCAATTTCGGAATATTGAAATATCTCTTGAGTTATGAAATCGTGGAAAATGAAGTTTATCCTGACTATCTAATATCTCGTGAGATACATTCTTCCCATCCTCCCTTTTTGCTGTTTTCAGGGGTTTAATAGAAGGTAAATGACCAATTACATCTTTTACAGTTGTCTTTTTCTCCTTTAATGTTTGGGCTTTTATTGCAGCGTAAATACTATTTAAATCATAATCTGAGTCGTTCTTTATACCAATAATAATTACACGATTTCTTTTTTGAGCCACTCCAAAATCAGTAGCGGTAAAGGTAGCCGTTTGTAATTTTTTTGGATCTAAGATATTGTATCCGGAGACTTTGAATGCTTCGTAAATCCTTTCGGTTACTAATTTATCTCCTGGACTTGCGCTCAGTATTCCGGGTACATTTTCAAAAACAAATACTTTTGGTAAAAATGCGTCAACGACTTTTACAAAACTTTCAAATAAATAGTTTCTGTAATCGTCCTTCATAGAGTTGTTGTCTTGAGCTCGACCTGCAATGGAATATGCTTGACAGGGAGGGCCACCGATGATTACATCAATTTCTCTGCCATTTGTTAACGATTTTATGCCATGCTTAGTGATTTGCTCATGGTTTGTTTTACCAAACTTTGCTATGGATTCATCACTCCAATTGCCGTCAATAAGTTCTTTAGTTTTTTGAATATCAAAATGGATGACGGACTTTTTTGATTCATCAGAAGTGTGTTTCCATTTTGTTGAAAGCCGATGTCTAAGCGTTTCAACCATCGGAAGCTCCCATTCAACATGGGCAATTCCTTCAAACTTGCCTGTTTGCAGGAATCCTTCAGAAAGGCCGCCACAACCAGCAAAAAGGTCAATAAAAGTTAATTTCTTACTTGATTTCATGGCTTTTTAATGGATCTTCAAAATTAGTAACATGATTGAAATGATATTCAAATCATCAGTTTACTTTTAAACAAAAATTGATATTTCGATTGTTATTTTACGTAAGTCATTTATGTAATTTCATACCCATACGATTACATTACTCCACCACCCACTCAAACTCCTCACTCTTCCCAAAAGGCAAAGTCATTTCCTCCATTCCATTTCGTTGATTAATTTGTTCCATTTCTTCTTTTGTGACCGTGAGTTTTTCAGAGCGGCAGTTCTCCTCTGATTTTCTATAATGACAATTCGGGCAAAAGATATTCCGGTCTCGGCGGAATTGACCACCGCAATCGCAGGGTTCTTGCAAGGCAATTGTTACGCCATTTTCTTGTACTTCGTCAGAATTTCTTTTCTTACCACAGTCCTGACACTGGTAGGTCCAAAGATATACGCAACCATTGGAGGTATTTAGGCGCATGTGTTCTGAAAAGGATGAGCTGTGCTCGCAGACCGGACAAGTTAAATTAAAAGGTCGGTAAGGGCTGTGAGCTGGGATGAAGTATTTGAGTGGAATGAGTCTTTGTGGTTTCATATTGATTGTTTTGAATTACAATTCAAAGAAACTACATCAGTACGTAAAGTATTTACGTTTAACTGTTTTTTTCATACCTCCCAATCACCATACTCCTCAACGCATCATCATCAAATTCCCAATCATTTATATCTTCCGGCGTTTCATAAAATTCAAATAGATCCTGCAAATGCTGCTCTAAAAGTGCCTCAGCAATTTCAAAATGAAAATCGCTGTTGTCTTCAAATCCTTTAGGGAAATCTTCACGTTTCATCAATGCAATCCAGTCGGTGACTTCGTCAGAGGGGCCGTTGGTTTCTTCATCAAGTTTGAGCGATATGGTTGCTAAGTATTCTTAGGCTGTGATGCACAAGTAGTAATGGAGGTCGCCGCTGCAGCCAGGCATGCCATTCATAGCGTGCGGATGCTTCATATAGCCAATGTGTAGGTGATCTTCAATGTCACTGAAGTCGGGTTGTGGATGCTTGCCGTTGAGCCAGACCTTAAAGCCGTTTTTGGTAGTGTGCGGTTCTGTTTCTGTTCCTTCCTCAGGCCCTGAGCCAATACGCAGTGGTTTTCCTAGAATGTTTTGCTGTAGGGCAAGATAGTTCAAATGGTTATTTGCTTTCATTTTCTTGTGTTTAAGTTAATTGTCAAGCACCCCAAATCTAATGATGAGCGTCCCTTCTGCATCGAGCCACATCATGCTAAATCCGTAAATCTTGCCCTCTATTTCTATCTCAGGCCACACACCAAACTTGCCTAGGAAATCAACCTGACCAAATTCGTGTAGCGTGCCATTGAAGAGGCATTCAAAACGGTGGAAGCCATCGTGCCGATCAAAATAATGATGGTGGCTTAGTTGAAAATGGTGCCCCTTGAATTCAAAGGAGTAGGTGACCGTTTTTTCTGAAATGTTTCTTTCGAGAAGGATTTCGTCTTGGAGCATTCGTGTGTTCATGGTTAGGTTGGGCTGTATCTGATCCCTAATCTCCCTTCCCGATTCGGCCATTCAACAATAAATCGGTATGGTTTTCCATCAATTAGGAGAGTAGGCCTTTTGCCGTAAGAACCAGCACCAAGTCTTGACCGAACCACACCAAATGAATAGTGCTCGCCGTCAATTTGGCAATTGAAGTGGTGTTTGTTGTGGTGTAGGCTGAATTCGTGCTTGTGCGAGAGGTAGAACTGGTGCCCCTTGAATTCGAATTCGCAAGAGGCACTTTGTTCTGAGGGGTTTCTTTCGATAAAGACTTCGTCGGGGAAGATGAGGGCAGTCAAGTTCTTTTGTTTAAAAGTTCTAGTTTTTTTGACCTTCATATTCGAGAATGGCGTAATCTTCTTCGAAGGTAATTGGTTCGTCGGGTAAGAATTTGAACCAAATTACGTAGCCGGTTTCGGTCCGAGTAACATAGCAGATGTATACGAAACTTTCTTGATTTTCTCGGTGGAAGTGATTGAAGATCGGAGCGTCAATGTCTTTTCGGTTGACATTGAGTGTATGCATCTTAGCACCATTATGATCTAATGTATTTAATGCAATGGTGATTGCTGTTTCCATGTCATGAGCAGTGGTGTAGAAATTCCCGTCGCTGAGTATTTCGTAATCTGCTCTGTCTGGTTTCCATTGGGCGTTTGCCAAACTTGTTGTCAAAACGAAAATTAAAAGGAGCTTTTTCATGGTCATAGTTTTAAAGGTGAGTAGTTAAGAGAAGCTTCTAACTCTTAATACCCAAACCTTTAAAAGGTAACCCTGAAATTGAAATTATTTTGAAAAATAATAGATTATTGCCGCTAAAGCAATGATAATCAATATGGTAAACATTGTGATGTTTTTGATTTTTTGAGCTTTGGCTTGGCGTTTTGATGCTAAAATTGCCTCGGCTTCACTGTATTTGAAGTCATCATGAACAACTAATTGCCTTTTTCTCTGATACTTAATCGTAGGTTCTAAATCTGCAC
>JACCDI011481825.1_pt1 | contig 11769 bp, 6 predicted proteins | sample 7442791 | NCBI WGS metagenome assembly JACCDI01 (sample SAMN15323434, study PRJNA562643) | freshwater metagenome | isolation source: river surface water | place: USA:Blue River Watershed | collected 2017-08-15
CGAGGAAGTCTTGGATGTACATCCGGAAATAGCAGATGCTCCGGGAGCCGTTGATCTTGTAGACGTTAGCGGGGCTCTTTCCCTTGAGGATGTCACATTTGGGTACACCTTGGAAACTCCGGTGCTTTGTGGAGTAAGTCTTGACATTCAGCCGGGGGAGACAATCGCCTTTGTTGGTGCCACAGGATCTGGGAAATCTACATTAGTGGATTTGATTCCGCGTTTTATTGATCCGTGGTCGGGATGTGTCCGCCTGGATGGAATGGACATCCGGCAGGTCAAGCAAGGCAGTTTGCGCTCAGTAATGGCGATAGTGCCTCAAAAGACGGTTTTGTTTGCTGGTACGATTTTTGAGAACATTGCCTATGGCAAGCCGGGGGCAACGCAGGATGATGTTGAGCTCGCTGCTCGCGCCGCAGGTGCGCATGGGTTTATTATGTCGAAACCAGATGGTTATGCGACGATGGTTGGTGAGCGTGGGGCGATGTTATCCGGTGGGCAAGCACAGAGAATCGCGATTGCGCGAGCGCTGGTTTGTAAACCGCGAGTTTTGATACTTGATGAAGCGACAAGTGCCCTGGACAGCGGCACTGAAGCTGCTGTGCAGGATGCTATCCGCGCTGGTCGGCATGACAGAACAACGCTTGTGGTGGCGCACCGGTTATCAACGATTGTCGATGCGGACCGTATTGTTGTGATGCAAGCTGGTCGGATCGTTGAGGTCGGTACCCACGAGACGTTGGTGGCAGCCGGTGGAGTTTATGCAAGTTTGGTTGAGACCCAGCTAAGGGGAGAAGGTGGAGAATCCTGATGGAAGTAGCGCGACCAACAACCCTGAGAGCCGAAGTCCTTTCGTCAATTGTTCACGTGGTGAGTTCATTTATTCGGATGACACTGCGCGTAAAGGTGATTGGCTGGAAGGAAGCTGAAGAAGCAAGCAAGCACGGCGGAGTTTTCGTTGTCTGGCACGGTGATGCGTTGATTGCTGCGCATGTGCTCTCATGGAAGAAGTTCACTGCGTTGACGAGCTTGTCGCGAGATGGCGATGTCCAGGCGCGTGTGCTTGAAAAACTGGGTTATGACATCGTTCGCGGCAGTACTGGACGAGGTGGTGCCCGTGCTGCTGTTGAGCTCGTGAATCGACTCAAGGATGGAATAAGTATTTCATTTACACCAGATGGCCCTCGGGGGCCGCGGCGAGTCATTCAGAATGGTGTCGTTTACTTTGCCAAGAAGTCGCAAAAGCCGATTTGTGCAATAGTGATGCGCTACTCGAATTGCTGGAATATCGGAACGTGGGACAGGTACGCAATCCCAAAACCATTCAGTAAAGTGGAATGCGAATTTCTTCCACCAATCTATGTCAGTTCAACCGACAACTTGGATGCCGTGGCTGCTGATTTGACTGAAAAGATGGTTGCGGCAGCACCGGATCCTCCAGGGTTGATGTTAACCAAACCGTAACACCCTGTAAAACTTCACTGGTTCCATCCGCCATTTACCCTTGACAACAGACCCTGCTAGACCAGAGAATGGCAATGCCGATTTCGTGTGTCTGGCCGATGTGTGTTTAGACAGGCGGATTCGCGTTTTTATCGGCACCTTGCCGTGTCTTGCGAGCGCATTCGCGGGATGGGGTGGGGCATATCAATAGACTTTTGGACAGAGCCCGCAGGAAATCAGCGGTTCGCAGGTGAACTTCGGCTCATCCGAAAGGAGAGGTTTTGGCATGCAAATTCGCGCCGGGAAGAGTTACTCCTGGTTAGCCGCTGCTGTGCTGTTGCTGGGATCTGTGGCTGTAGTGCCTACAGGTTGTGGCGGTGGAAGCAGCCCTTCGGCAACCATTGAGGGTGGCAATAATGGTGGTGGCGGTGGTGGAGGCGAAACGCGCTTCGCTACGTTCCGCGTCAAAGTCGACTGGGGTCCACGTACCCGTGTTGTTGGTCTGTCATCCGCGCTCTCTGCGCGTATCACGATGGCTGGTGCTGACAGCAATGCTGAAGACATCACCTGGGTAGTCAACCGTCCTGATGGGCAGGCTGGCGTCAGTATTCCCGTCGTGTATGACACACCGAGGCAGGCCAAGGTCGGTAGCCATTTGTTGACGGTTAAGTTCTACGGAACCACTGATGCAACTGGCCCAGAAGTCGGATTTGCTCAGGCATCTGCAACCGTTGTCGCGGATGGTTCTCTGACGGTAACAATCTCTACGTACACTGGTATCCAGACGGTTGCCGTTGTTCCAAACCAATCCGTCGAAGTTGGCGAAACCAAAGACCTGACATTTGAAGCCCGTAACGCCAAGGGTGAGCTGGTGCCGTTGACGCACGGCTCCGCGCTGTTCACGGTCTCCGCGAATCCTGCAAACCTGGAAACAGTTGACAATGGCTCATCTGTCCGTGGTAAGCGCCCAATCGAAGCATTCGTTACCGTCAAGGTTGATAGTGCTGTTTCGAAGGCTGAGCGTGTTGCAGTCACAAGTCGTACCGAGCTGTCTGTTAGCCCACTGGATGCAGCAATCGGGTCTGAGTTCCCACTAGATCTGAGTGCATCGATTGTGAATGCTCCTGAAACGGATGTCACATTCGCAATCAAGGGTGGAGCTGGATCTGCCAATGGAACGCTTGAGAGCGTGACGGGTACCAGTGCGACCTATGTCGCGCCAAAGGTTACCGGCGACACTGTGAAGACAGTCGAAATTGAAGTCGTCAGCAAGTACGACTCAACAAAACGGACCACGGTTCCGGTAACGGTCAATGCGCCCGCAACGGTAACCGTAACGCCTGCAGCTCCAACGATTTCCTTTGATGAATCAGTCAGTCTGGCTGCCGTGGTAAACAACCTCTCGCCACGGATTCCATCTGGGGATGCTCGTCGCGGCGTGACGTGGAAGGTTCTCACCGATGGTAGTGGCCAGAGTGTTGGCAAGATTACCAAGGATGGCATTTACACGGCGCCGAAGCGTGAAGGTACGTTCACTGTTGTTGCAACCAGTGTTTACGACACAACAAAGTCGATTGAAGTCCCTGTGACCGTCGAGTCAGCTGTCGCAGTAACGGTTGATCCAAACCCTGCTCCAGTTCTCGAATGGGAACAAGCACTGAACCTTTCCGCAACGGTAGCGAGAACCACGGTTCAGAACGTGACATGGACTGTTGTTAGCCCGGCTGGCTTCTCAAGCGCCCTGGTCTCGACTGGTCCAAGTACAGCACGTTTCACTGCTCCAAAGCGGAATGGCACATACCTTGTTCGAGCAACCAGCGTTTATGACACCCGTCGCTCGTTTACGTTGTCGATCGATGTCCAAACCAATGTGGTTGTCAAGGTCACTCCGGAAGTTGTAAAGATGTCGGTTAAGGCATCCAAGCAGTTCACCGCAGCAGTGTCTGGTCAGCCAGCTGGCAAGGATGCAACGGTTACCTGGACGGTTACCGGGCCTAATGGCGAGGCAAACACCGGGAATAAGTACGGAACAATCACGGGGTCGGGACTCTTTACCGCTCCTGCTACCGTTGCGAAGAACGCTCTCGGTAAGCTGGAACAGGTTAGCCGGATTGTTGCTACCAGCAACTACGACACAGCATCCAGCAGTGCTGCAACGGTAACCGTTGTGGGTGGCTCGATCGGAGTGGATGTGAACTAATGATGAAAACACGTCAACAACTCAAACCATTGGCGCTTGCCGCCAGTGTGACGGTACTCGCTCTGATGACGGTTCTACCGTTGTCAGGGTGTGGAGCCGGTAACCGCCTGTTCGGTGGTAGTGGCGGATCTGGAACCACGCGTAAGGTAGGTACGATGACCTTCCGCGTAACCTGGCCAAAGCAGTCCCGTTTGATCCCACTTGCATCGAATGCAATTCGCGTGACGGTGACCCGTAACGGCGCAGTTGTATCATCGAAGACCGTGGTAAAACCGGCAGACTTCTCTGATGCAACGCCTCCAAGCACCGTTACCTTTGATAACCTTGAGGTCGGTGATTCGGCTAGTGCTGTTCCTGCTGAGCAGGTTTTCACGTACACAATCACCGCAACTGCTTACCCGGTTGATCCAATCACGAACCCAACCGCGGTTCCGCAGGCAAGCGGCACGGTTGATGTCGGCCTCTCCACCGAGGATCCAAGTAAGACCGTTGGTCTGACAATGGCATCGACAATCAAGTCGGTGGTCATTTCCAGTCCAATTCTTGGGACCAACCTCGGCCCTAACCGCACGATGACGCTGACTGCGACCGCATACGATGGTGCTAACGGTAGCGGAAATGTTGTCCTGACAACCGCTAACAAGTGGAAGTGGACACAAAACTCAACGGTTGGTGGCAACCTCTCCGGCGAGTTTGGAAATCCGGTTGACTTTACTGGATCATCCGTAGATGATGCTGTGACAACAAAGGTTACCGTCGAAGAAACCGAATCGGGAATTACATCCTCCACAGATCTCGTTACGGTGCCGGTTGGTCTTGGAACAGGTCCTTGGCCACGCTTCCATGGAAGCAACCAGAATTCAGGGATTGCCGCGGATGTAGCTGCAATCACAACCGCGCCATCCGTGGTCGCCGGTTGGGAAACCGCAAGCGTTGGTGCTGCAGTTGAGTTCTCAAGCCCGGTAGTTGCGAAGAACGGTGATGTCTACGTAGGTGCACTTAACGGTCGCCTTTATGCGTTTGCATCAAATGGCACTGTCAAGTGGTCCTTCCAAACAGGTGGAGCCATTCAGGCTACACCGCTGATTGGTAAGGACGGAACTGTCTACATCGGTTCAGCCGATGGATTCATGTACGCGATTCAGGATCAAGGGACATCCGGGCGCCGTGCTTGGGCGTACAAGACCGCTGGTCCTGTCACAAGCAGCCCAGTAATCGATAAGGCTGGTTACCTTTACTTTGCTTCTTCTGATACAGATAACCGTGTTATCGGCGTTGATGCTCTGAGCGGAACGGCGAAGAAAACTCCATCAGGTACACCTTGGGTATTCACCGCAAGCGGTGGCATTCAGGGTGGGCTGGCACTGTCCGCGGATGAAATGTCCGTTGTACTTGGCGATGTAAATGGAAATGTTTACGCGGTCAATACATCTACGGCTACATCCAACTGGACATACAGCACAGGAAGTGTTGTTTACTCCGCTGCGCCTCTTGTTACATCCATTGGTGGACAGGCTGCAGTCGTGATTGGAACGACCGAAGGTAAGCTTCATGCTGTTTCCCTTACATCGGGAACATCGGTGTGGGCAGATGCCATCGATCTTGAAGGTCAAATCTACTCCAGTGCCGCGGTTAGCCCGGATGGCTCAACCATCTATGTTGCAACCTTTGACAACACATCAGGTCTCGACCGAAGCCGTGTGCTCGCTATCAACGCTGTTGATGGTTCGCACAAGTGGAACACCGCGACAATCCCGTCGTTCAACCCTGGCTTTACCAGCTCACCTGCTGTTTCGTTTGATGGCAGCATGCTCTATATAGGTTGCTATGACGGCAAGCTTTATGGAGTGAACACGACCGATGGTAGTGTTGCGTGGGCGTTTACGCCTACGGCGACCGGCGAATACTTTGACTCATCACCAGCGATTGGAACGAACGGAACTCTCTACATCGGTGGAGTATCCGGTACGTTCTACGCGGTGAAGTAGGGAATGGAAGCGATGCGAAAGGATCTACGCATGCGGAATATATCCATGGTGGCCATTATGGCCACCGTCGGAATGGCAGCCCTCGCTGGCCCTGCAAACGCGCAGTTTGCTGGTAGCGACAGTGCTGCCTATCAGAAAGCTCTTGAGCTCAAGGCGAGGATGAAACCTGCTGATCACCTTGCTACCCGTGCTGTCCCGAAGGCGGGAGGCTCGCGTGCCGGTGGCCTGAACCTTATCTACACACAAAATCGTTGGGAACCAGTTGGACCTACATTTATGAGTCCAACGAACCGAAACCAACAGGGATTGACATCCTCGTACGTTACGGGACGAATCAACCAGGTTGCATATGACAACCGCAATGCTGGAACCTACTACGCCGCAACTGCGGGTGGTGGAGTCTGGAAGACCGCAGACAGTGGTCAGTCCTGGTCACCACTTTCGGACTTTTCGTTCCCAACATTGATGACTAGCTCGGTAGCGGTTGATCCGGTCAACTCCCGGATTCTCTACGTGGGCTTGGGTGATGCGAACTTCTTCAACCACTACTTTGGTTCGCAGTCGACTCCGGTTCAGGTTGGCAACTATATGTCGACCGGAATCATGAAGTCTGTCAATGGCGGCGTAACCTGGGTTAACGTTGGTCGGACACAGATGGGTGGCTCAGCTGTGACATCCATCGTCGTCGATCCTGAGAACGCAAAGGTTGTTATTGCAGGGACACGAAACGGCAATGCCGCAGGAGCATTATGGCGTTCCACCGATGGCGGGACAACGTGGGCAAATGTAACCCCCGCTGGTGTTTCTGGAGCATGGACCAACATTGCTGTCTATAAGCCATACACAACCGGTAAGCTCACCGGTCTCGTTAACGGCTTGCTCGTGCCAATCAAGCGCCCGATCTACGCATCGTGTGCAGGTCGTGGTGTCTACCGGAGCGAAGACTCTGGTGCTACATGGACGCGTATCAATGCACCATTGCAGCTGAACACCGCGGCGCTTCAGCCTGGCTTTAGCCTTATGGCAATGCCAAGTGTTGCAAACGAGAAGGTTGTTTACGTTGTCGATGGCAACGCAGCATACTCTGACGGTCGTGTCTTCAAGGGTGTACGAAAGACCCTCGCGGGCCAGGACACTTATGAGTGGGCTGATGTAACAGGCAACTTCCCAACTAACGATGGTCTCTCAAACAACTGGGCAACGTCTGACTACGCAAACGCATTTGCGATTGCACCACTGTCGACGCGCTCTGGTTGGGATGACTTGCTGATGGTAGGTACATCTACCGTCACGACATCTGAGATGAGCAATCGTGAATGGGTTGACCAAGCACGTTCCATTACAACGAATGCGCGCATTCATATCCGTCAGCATGACATCCGTTACAACCCGTTCAACTTCTCCAAGTCGTTGATTGCCAACGATGGTGGACTGGTTGAGATGGACTACACGGATCCAACGACACCTGCAACGTTTGCAGATACATTGGCTGGTCCGATAACAGCGACGCAGTTTAATGGTGCTAGTGTAAACACATTCGATGTAACCGACATGTTTGGTGGAACACCGACAATTGGTTACGGTCGTCTCAACGGTGATCTGTGGACGGCTACCGTCATCACTCCTGCACCGGGTGCTCCTCCTCTATACAACTTTGGTAAGTCGGCAATCGCTTTGCCAACCTCTGTTGCAGAAACGACCCCACCACGCTATATGCTGGGATCGGGCCTGGATACTGGTGGTGTGTTCATTTCCCGAAACAGGGCGCAGTCGTTCTCATCGATTATTCCTGTTCAAGTGGGCTTTAATGCATCGGGACAGCCGTTGTACAACTTCCCATATGACAGCACTACGGACAATAGTGTAATCAATGCATTCGGTACGGCTACCGCATCGTTTGCACCGATCATTGTTGATAAGAACGCAACCACGGCTCAGGGTGATGTCGCTGGACAGCTGGTCCGCCCAGTCTACACGGGTGGAACGCAGCTGTGGCGTTACGACCCAGCGCCTGCGTTCAAGCCAATCCCTAATGGATCAACTGAGCTTCCTGGTCGCCAGGGCCAGTGGCGTCCAGTTGGAGCACAAACCTTTGCTGGCGGTATCTCAGCCATCGCTGAAGCCGGTACAAGCTACTCGCCACTGAGCGCTGGAAAGCGTCTCTTTGTCGGTACTCGTGATGGCAAGTTGTTTGTTACGGCGGCTGTCGGTGGTTCCAACTCTGGACACCTCTTCGATCAGACAAGTAACGCGCTTCAGCCAACATGGCGCGAAATCACGGCGACACAGTTTGGTGGACGCCCTGTCACAGGGATTTCTGTCAATCCATTGAACAGCGGAGACGTTCTTGTATGTCTTGGTGGATCCGCAGTCGCTGGATTCTCTGGACGCGTATACCGATGTCAGGACATCACGGCCCAGAACATCGTCTTCACCGACCAGAGCGGTCTTGCAGACACAACTGAGACGGCTTACACCCGGCTCCCAGATGTACCTGCTTACGGACTTGTACGTGAAGCGAAGGATCCAATCAACACTTGGTACCTGGCTACCGAAATTGGCGTGTTTACGACAAATGACAAGGGTTCCACGTGGTCTGATGCAGGTACACCTCTGAAGCTGCCTCTCGTACCTGTTACATCACTGGAATACATCCCAGAAGTAGCTGGCAATGAAGCAGTAAGTGGTTACCTTGCTGTATCTACATACGGACGTGGTGCCTTCAAGTTCGACATCAAGAATCTTGTCGAAACACGGACTGCACCTGCGTTGTCTGCAACATATTCTCTCAGCCGCTCCGGTAGCAAAATCTATGCTGTCGTAACGCTGAAGAACGCAGACAATACACCTGCAAACCCTGTTGGCCCAGCGGAGAATGTCAAGATTACGGCTGCAAACATCACGGTTGCACAAACAGCCTCTAACACGACAACAGCAGTTCCGGTTAACCTCACTACCATCGGTGTTGGCAAGTCGAAGTCAAGTGCTCTCGACTTCAATGGAACTATTGGCAAGTCTGGAACACTCGCAAATGTGACTGTGAACTGGTCCTACCGGTTCAACGATGTCACGTACAGCGGATCCGCAACATGGCGGACACGTCTTCCATAAGAAGCGCGTCTCGTTCTAATATTGACCCCGGGCATCACCCGGGGTCTTTTTTTTGTATCTTGGCAGCGTTGTTTGCAGTTTATGGATGACTGTAAGTGTCGTACGTATTGACGAGAAAGGATACTAATTCAGTTCGGGTAAAGGAACGCTGTATATGATTGTCTGGTTCGGACCTTTCAGACAGTTTCACGCCAGGACGCTTCCGTGCCGTCCATTCGGATACCCGGTAATCTCGTCGGAAGAGACGATTGCGTACCTAGTTCCTAGGTAGAATAGCCCCGGATGAATGATGTTTATAACCCGCTTACGCTGACCGAGAAGCTTAAGAATCTCCCGACACAGCCAGGATGCTATCTCCACAAGGACAAGGATGGCGTTATCCTCTATGTAGGTAAAGCAGTCAATCTCAGGAATCGCGTCCGGTCGTATTTCCAGAAGAGCGCTAATCATTCACCCAAAACCCGGCGGATGGTAGCGCAGGTAACCGACCTTGATTGGGTCGTCACCGACAGTGAGCTCGAAGCCCTGATTCTTGAATGTAATCTCATCAAGAAACATCAGCCAAAGTACAACGTCCGACTGCGGGATGACAAACACTATCCCTACCTGATGCTGACGACATCAGAGCAGTTTCCCCGTCTCGTGATCACAAGGAAAGTAAAGCAGGGGGATGGTAACCGCTACTTTGGGCCATTCACGAACTCAGGTGCCGTGAGCCAAACACTGGCTCTCGTCTATCGACTCTTTCCTCTTGTGACATGCCGTAAGACGTGGACAAATATACCCGAGCAGAAGCCTTGCCTCTATTACCACATGGGACGATGTCCGGAAGCTCCCTGTGCGGGCCTTGCAGATCGTGAACGATATCTCCAAGCCGTCGCTGATGTTGAACTCTTCCTGTCCGGTCGCCAGGAACCTCTCGTGAAGAAGTTGAAGTCAGATATGGAAGCGGCTGCAGAGCGTCTCGAATTTGAACGCGCCGCAAAACTCAGGGATCAGGTCAATGCTCTCCAAACGATAGTAGAACGCCAGAAGGTTGTCAATACGACTGGGGGTGACCAGGATGTAATGGCGGTCGTCGCCGATGAACATGGCGCAGCTGTTCAGATGTTCTTTATCCGTGGTGGAAAGCTCATCGGACAGGAACATTTCCTACTGGACGGTGCTGATTCCGATGCTGACACAGGCATCTCCGAAGCGACGGCTGAGTTTGTAAAGCAGTATTACCAGGATGCTGCCTTTGTCCCGAGTGAGATTCTCCTACCGAGACATCTGGAGGAGATGGAGATTATTGAGTCGTGGCTTCGTCAGAAAAAGGGTGCGAAAGTTACGCTCCAAGTTCCTGAGAGGGGAGAACGCCGCCGTCTTCTGGATATGGCGAGCAACAATGCCGAGCTTGTGCTGAGGCAAATCCGGGATGCAGCAGCTGAAGAGCAATCGCGCATCGACAAGGCTCTTCTTGAGCTCTCATCCGCACTCGGTATGACCGGTAATCTCCTGACGCGTATCGAAGCATATGACAACTCCAATGTTCAGGGACGGCATGCGGTCGGCGCGATGGTGGTTTTCGACCGTGGGAAACCCCGCAAGGATGCTTATCGACGTTTCAAGATCGAGCAGAGTGAAGGCGAGCCAAATGACTTTGCGATGATGCATGAGATGCTTACTCGCCGATTTGCGCATATGCAGGCAGGAAATCCGAAGTTCAGCGCGGTTCCTGATCTTATCTTGGTGGATGGCGGTAAAGGTCAAGTCAGTGCAGCTGTTGAAGCAATGCGCTTTTACGGCTACGACTTCCCAATCGTTGGTCTGGCAAAGCAGTTTGAACAGCTGTGGCTACCCGGGGCAGAGGAGCCAATCGAACTCAACCGTGGGAGTGCTGGGCTATTCCTCGTGCAGCGCATCCGAGATGAGGTACACCGTTTTGCGATCACCTATCACCGTAACGTTCGGGGCCGAGCTGCAAATATGAGCCTCTTAGATGAGATTCCTGGAATCGGCCCTACGCGTCGTAGAGCCTTGATGCGCTTCTTTGGGAGCCTTGATCGCTTGAGGGCGGCATCGGTGGATGAGATTTCAAAGGTCCCCGGGATGAATTCCAAGGTTGCATCCGATTTGGTCGCACATCTCAAGCTCTCATAGGTTGTGCATTCGAATAGCCATCGGGCTAGACGTGTAATCGAAGATTTGTACAGCAAATCTGATTACGTCGCTAAGCATGAGTACAAGCATCCGCCGGATTTACGGGATATCTCTGAGGAACAATCTGTTGTATTCTGTCGGTAATAATTACATAGCATCAATGTATGTATTGGAACCCAGTCAGTGAATGGTCAGTGGGGGTTCCCGGAGGGGTGGAAGTTGCTGAAACTGATTACGTTGGTCTTGGTCTGCCTAATGTCTATTGGGGCATTTGCACAGGAAAAGGGTGTCGTCCTTGCCGCTGGAGAGCAGCTTCTGGTTCTCAGGACCACGGAGTTTGGACTCAGCGCTCCAGCACGTGCGGATGTCATCAATGAGCGACTCAGAACGGCCATCGGTGAGCCAATCAAAGCCTCAGATATAACCGTGCGTGCCGTCTCCCGTGTACGGGCAGACATCCTGCTCAAGGGGAATCTATTGATAGCCGTTGGAGTAACAGAAGCCAAGGCGAATAAGGCAAATGTCCTCTCGCTTGCCGATGTCTGGGCACAGCGATGCCGTGAAATCCTTCCAAAGGTCTGTGCTGGAGATACGCCTCCAAAACCATAGCTTCTCTGCTCGATAATCCGTGGATGCTGTCTAACACAGCGTTCATCGATTTAGCGAAAAAGCCCTTCACTGTGTTACTTCACTGTGAAGGGCTTCGTTTGTTTATGTGTCGTGTTTACTTTGCGGTTTTGCCTCTGAAAGCGAGCCACAGTTATGAATCATTGCCGACACAGAAGTACCTAAGGCAGTAGCCGCCGTAACAAACAAGAAAACAGCCCACCTCTCTGATCACTCAAGAGGTAGGGCTGTTTTCGTTTACGTCGGACGTTGGATTAC
>JACCDI011374172.1_pt1 | contig 11767 bp, 10 predicted proteins | sample 7442791 | NCBI WGS metagenome assembly JACCDI01 (sample SAMN15323434, study PRJNA562643) | freshwater metagenome | isolation source: river surface water | place: USA:Blue River Watershed | collected 2017-08-15
CAGAGCAATTGACTGAGTTTATGTCTGATAACGGAATCAAAGTACGCTACCTGCATTCAGATATCGATACGGTCGAGCGGGTTGAGATCTTGAGAGATTTACGCTTGGGTGTTTTTGACGTTTTAATCGGTATTAACTTATTGCGAGAGGGATTGGATATTCCTGAAGTTTCTTTGGTCGCAATTTTGGATGCTGATAAAGAGGGTTTCTTGCGTTCTGAACGTAGTTTGATACAAACGATTGGGCGAGCAGCTAGAAACGTTAATGGCACAGCCATTTTGTACGCCGATAAAGTGACTGATTCGATGAAAAAAGCCATTGGAGAAACAGAGCGCAGGCGTGCTAAACAAACCGAGTTCAATAGAGTTCATGGGATTGAACCTAAAGGCGTGGTTAAACGAATCAAAGATATTATTGATGGCGTTTATGACGTTGATGAAAAACGTCAGGAGCTAAAATATGCTGAAGAAAAAGCTCACTATGAGGATATGAGCGAAAAGCAGTTGGCAAAAGAAATTAAGCAGTTAGAAAAAATGATGGTTGAGCACGCTAAAAATCTAGAGTTTGAGAAAGCTGCCCAAGCAAGGGATCAGCTCTTGAAATTAAAGGCGATGGTTTTTGGTGCTGAGTTACACGATACGATTCAATTAAACGGAAATTAGTCAGATGCTAGGTTTAAAAAATGTGCGACGTCTATGGGCGCTATGGAAAGACTCTGGAGATGCATCATTAGCTCTTGATAGTCTTTTGGTGGTGCCAGATGTGTCTGCCAGCTTGGCTGAACGCAATCGTTGGTTGGTTGAAGTTGCGTATTGGTTGCGCCGTCAAGATAAAACGGAAAAAGGCCAAGAAAACTCAAAGAGTGGTGCAGTTGTTTTGGATGGGCACCCAGAGCATGCTCGCCTAAAGGCATTTTTGAAGTTATTAGAGCAGCGTCCAGACGTTAAATTAAAGATTGCACAGTTACTCAGAAGTATTTTGCGTGAAAACGATGCGCTCTCATTGCTTTGTGACACAGGTGTTGCCACCAAGCCTAGTTTTTTTGGAGAAATTTCTGAGCGTATTCGTCATCGACTCATAGCGCCTCCACCGAATCAACCAGAGTTAGCCGTTTTATTTGCTTTGGGGTTTGTGGGAGAGCATGATGCGTCTTGGGTGCATGATTTAGATCGTGACACGTTGATTGCTATGCACGATTTGTTGCACTATCAAGAGCAAACGACAGAAGCGTCAAATTTATTCAAAGATATTTCTGAAGCAATTCACATATTAATTAGCTACATTGGCGCATCCGGCCTCAGTTATTCAGTCAGGTCGAGGCTACGCGAGGTCAGTGGTCAGCACTCTCCGTTTTACAAGTTGGGTAGGTTAGCTGAGGAAATTCTTAAGGATGAGCCTCGTTTAAATGAACATGTCTATCAAGCATATTTAAAAGACTTCAAGGACGTGATTGATGCTTGTTATATAGCTTGTGATGATGTTTATTCTCATCTTGATGAGAATGGTGTATCTATCGAAACTGTTTTCCAAGTTGAAACAATGCGCTTGCGTTTGGCAAGAGTTGAGATGTTGTTGCAAGCATGGTTATACCGTGATCAATTACAAAATTACTCCACATTAGTGGCTAATTTAATTCTCACAGTGCAAGGCCATAGAAGCGTTAAACGCTTAGCGGAGCAATCATTTGCCTTGTTATCACGCAAGGTTGTTGAAAGAAGTGCCGAGGCAGGCGATCACTATATTGCTGGGACTCGTCGTGAGTATTTTGCAATGTTAAAAAAATCCCTCGGTGGTGGTGCTGTTATTTCAGGGACTGTTTATCTTAAATTCTTAATTGTTAACCTTGGTTTGGTTAGATTCTTTGAGAACCTCCTCCTTGCAGCCAACTATGCAGGCAGCTTTTTGTTAATTCAATTTGCTAATTTCACGCTGGCGACAAAGCAGCCAGCTATGACGGCACCTGCTCTGGCGCAGCTACTAGATCAAACGCATACCAATGAAGGTTTAAAAACTTTCGTTGATCGCTCTATGGCACTGATGAGGTCTCAGGCGGCATCAATTTTTGGTAACTTGGTCATGGTGGTGCCCTTAGTTATCATGATTCAAGTAGCTATTATTTTCATCATTGGCTCGCCAACGATGAGCGCCATTAAGGCTCAAGCCATTTTGCAAACTGTTTCACCTTTTAGTGGGGCGCTATTTTTTGCTGCATTCACTGGCGTATTGTTGTGGCTATCTAGCCTAATTGCTGGTTTGGTAGATAACTGGTTTGTCTTGCACCGCATTCAAGATGTTATTTATTACAACAGAAGATTGAACATTGTTTTTGGGCAAGATCGTTCAGAGCGCTGGGCACGCTGGTGGCGTGACAATATTTCTGTTGTTGCTGCAAATATTTCTTTGGGCTTTTTATTAATTTATGGTCCAACCTTCATGGCGTTCTTAGGTTTTGGTCTTGATATTAGACACGTCACATTGTCTGCTGGTCAGTTTGCGGCCGCTGCTACTGCCTTGGGTTGGAAGACCTTTTTGATGAGTGGCTTTTGGCTAGGTATTTTGGGCATTCTTTTGATTGGTGCCATCAATGTTCTTGTTAGTTTCTCTTTGGCATTTAACATGGCTTTGAGGTCTAGAGATTTGCCTGCATTAGATAGGCAGCGTTTGTATAAGGCTGTTCGTGAGCGTATCAGAGCCGACTTTAAGGCATTAATATTTCCACCTAAATAATTGATTTAATTGATCAATATTCCATTTAGGGGGAGTGTTCACTATTACCCGAGCATATTTATCAGGTATCTGATAAACTTGAGTCTAGAAGTCAGGTATTGCCCATATAACTAAACCATTAAAGACGAGGTAGGACATGAGACTAACAACTAAAGGACGTTTTGCTGTCACCGCGATGATTGATTTAGCTTTGCGTGAATCACATGGCCCAGTTACTCTTGCCGGCATTAGTCAAAGACAAAATATTTCACTTTCATACTTAGAGCAGCTATTTGGTAAGTTGCGTCGTTTCGACATAGTAGAGAGTACACGTGGTCCAGGTGGTGGATATACGCTGGCGCGAAGAGCGGATCAGGTCACTGTTGCTGACATCATTATTGCGGTAGATGAACCGCTAGACGCAACACAATGCGGTGGTAAAGGTAATTGCCATGGCGACGAGGGTGGCAACGGCCGTTGTATGACACATGATTTGTGGGCGAACTTAAATCAAAAAATGGTTGAGTACTTAAGCTCTGTATCGCTTGCAGATCTGGCAAAGCAACAAGAGGGACGTGTGCATAGTCATGAGGTCCATGAAACCAAGGTGAAGGCTGAAATTCAAAGAGCCGGTAAACCTGCTGTAGACAAGGCTGATTCTGATGTTAAGAAAAAGCCATTGGCTAATTCAGTGTTTACGTTTGCACAGCAAATCAATTAATTAAAACTATAAAAATACTGAGATATAAGGAACTAAGAATGTCATCACCTAAACCAGTACCAATGTTTAGTCCCGAGCATTTCCCAATTTATATGGACTATTCAGCAACAACACCAGTTGACCCTAGAGTTGTTGATGTGATGATTCCATATTTACGTGAGCAGTTTGGTAATCCAGCTTCACGTAGTCATGCATATGGTTGGAGTGCTGAGGAGGCAGTTGAAAATGCTCGTGCTGAAGTTGCTAAGTTAGTTGGCGCCGATCCAAGAGAAATTGTTTGGACAAGTGGTGCTACAGAAAGTAATAACTTGGCAATTAAAGGCGCAGCGCATTTCTATAAAGAAAAAGGTAAGCACATCATCACTGTTAAAACTGAGCATAAAGCGGTTTTAGATACCTGTCGCGAGCTTGAGCGCGAAGGGTATGAAGTGACTTATCTAGATGTACTACCTAATGGCTTGATTGATTTTGAAGCATTCAAATCTGCTGTTCGTCCAGACACAATTGTTGTTTCTGTGATGTTTGTGAATAATGAAATTGGGGTGATTCAAGACATTCCTCGCATTGGCGAATTCTGTCGAGAAAAAGGTATTGTGTTTCACGTGGATGCCGCTCAAGCAACTGGTAAGGTTGCTATTGACTTGCAAACACTGAAAGTTGATTTAATGAGCTTCTCCGCCCACAAGACATACGGTCCTAAAGGTGTGGGTGCGTTATTTGTCCGTCGTAAGCCACGTATTCGTATTGAGGCTCAGATGCATGGCGGTGGTCATGAGCGCGGGATGCGTTCAGGTACTTTGGCCACTCATCAGATTGTTGGTATGGGCGAGTGTTTCCGTATTGCACGCGAAGAGATGGCTAGTGAGAACGAGCGTATTCGTATGCTGAGAGATCGTCTCTGGAATGGTCTGAATCAGATTGAGGAGGTTTATCTCAACGGAGATATGGATCACCGCATTCCTCACAACTTAAATATCAGCTTTAACTATGTTGAGGGTGAGTCAATGATCATGGCTTTGAAAGATATTGCCGTATCTTCAGGCTCTGCTTGCACCTCCGCATCACTTGAGCCTTCTTACGTTTTGAGATCTTTGGGGCGTAACGATGAGTTAGCGCATAGCTCTATTCGTTTCACGATTGGTCGTTTTACCACTGTTGAAGATGTTGACTTCACGATTGATCTAGTAAAAGGCAAGATTGCCAAGTTAAGAGATTTATCGCCGCTTTGGGAAATGTATAAAGATGGCGTTGATTTAAATACGATCCAGTGGGCTGCTCACTAACAATATATTGAAAATATTCGGAGTTAAATATGGCATATAGCGAAAAAGTAATCGAGCACTATGAAAATCCACGCAATGTGGGTTCCTTTGAAAAGGGCGATGATCATGTCGGTACTGGCATGGTGGGCGCTCCTGCTTGTGGTGACGTGATGAAGTTGCAGATTCGTGTGAATGACCAAGGCATCATTGAAGATGCTAAATTCAAAACATATGGTTGCGGTTCTGCTATTGCATCATCTTCATTGGTGACCGAGTGGGTGAAGGGTAAGACACTTGATCAAGCTCTGGAAATTAAAAATTCACAAATTGCTGAAGAGCTTGCTTTACCACCAGTAAAGATTCACTGTTCCATTTTGGCCGAGGATGCAATTAAAGCGGCTGTGGCTGATTACAAAGAGAAGCACTCAAAATAATCATGGCTATTACTCTGACTGAAAAGGCAGCCAAGCACATCACTCGTTATATCGAGCGACGTGGCAAGGGTATTGGTCTACGCCTAGGTGTTCGCACCACAGGTTGCTCTGGGTTGGCGTACCAACTGGAGTACGTAGATGAAGTATTGCCCGAAGACACAATGTTTGAATCTTTGGGTGTTAAGGTATATGTAGACCCGAAAAGTCTCGCATATCTTGACGGCACAGAGTTAGATTATGTGCGTGAGGGTTTGAATGAAGGATTTAAGTTTCAAAATCCTAATGTGAAAGATGAGTGTGGTTGTGGCGAATCTTTCAGGGTTTGATGACTACTTTTCCTTATTTCAGATAAAGCCTCAATTTAATATTGATAGGCAGGCGTTGGAGTCTGCTTATTTAACAGTTCAAAAACAAGTTCATCCAGATTTGCATGCTGGTGGTAGTGATGCGGAAAAAAGAGTTTCTATGCAAATGGCTACACTAGCCAATAGTGCGTATAGAACTCTCATGAATCCAATTCAACGTGGTCTATACCTTTGCTCTAGACATGGCGTAGATCCGCAGCTTGAAACTAACACGGCTATGCCAGCATCTTTTTTGATGCAACAAATGGAGTGGCGTGAGACTCTCGATGATGTGCGTCACGATTCTGCTAGCTTAGAGCAGTTATATGCTGAAGTTGAAAAAACAAAAAAAGATGTTTTAAAAGAAGTAGAGCAGGCAATAGATGGTGAACACAATTTTGAATTGGCCGCACAAAAACTAAGAGCTTTACTATTTATAGATAAATTTAGTGTTGAGCTTGAAGAAGCAATATCAGCATAATTATTAGTTAAAACATTTATGGCCTTATTACAAATCGCTGAACCCGGTCAATCGCTTGCTCCACATCAACGTCGGATTGCTGTTGGCATTGATTTAGGTACGACTAACTCACTTGTGGCAGCCATGAAGAATGCATTGCCTGAGGTTTTGGCAGATGAACAGGGTAGAAAGTTGTTGCCATCAGTGATTCGGTACTTGCCAGGTGGAGCTACCCAGGCAGGCTATCAAGCTTTACAAAATGCCAATGGTGACCCTAAAAACACAATTATTTCAGTAAAGAGATTCATGGGGCGTGGCTTAAAGGATGTGGCCCACGCTGAATCCATGCCTTATGAGTTTGTTGATGCCCCTGGTATGCTGAAATTGAAAACAGTTTCAGGTGACAAGAGTCCCGTTGAAGTGTCTGCAGAAATTCTTGCGAGATTGCGCCAGCGAGCAGAGGACTCATTCAACGACGAGATTGTTGGTGCAGTTATCACTGTGCCTGCTTATTTTGATGATGCACAACGACAAGCGACTAAAGATGCTGCTAAGTTAGCTGGTATCGAAGTTCTACGTTTATTAAATGAACCCACAGCAGCTGCTATTGCCTATGGTTTGGATAATGCATCTGAAGGTCTTTATGCCGTTTACGACCTGGGTGGCGGCACATTTGATATTTCAATCCTGCGCCTGAGTAAAGGCGTGTTTGAAGTCTTATCAACAGGTGGCGACTCTGCATTAGGTGGTGATGATTTTGATCATCGTTTGTACTGTTGGGTCTTAGAGCAAGCTAAGTTGCAATTACTTTCGGATAAAGATACTCGCTTACTATTGAGTGCCTCAAAAGATGTCAAAGAACAGTTGAGTAAAAATCCTCTGGCTCGCGTACATGTCACATTGAGTGATGGCACAGTGGTTAATGTAGGTATTAGTCAGGCTCAGTTTTTTGAGTTGACTCAGCATTTGGTGAATAAAACTCTGATGGCTGCTAAGAAAGCTTTAAGAGATGCAGGACTCAGTGTTGAGGACGTCAAGGGCGTGGTCATGGTCGGTGGCGCTACCCGTATGCCTCATGTCCAACGTGCTGTGGGGGAGTTGTTCGGTCAAACTCCATTAACTAATTTAGATCCAGATCAAGTTGTAGCCATTGGCGCGGCAATGCAGGCTGATTTGCTAGCAGGCAATCAACAAAAAGGTGATGAGTGGTTGTTGCTTGATGTTATTCCGCTATCTTTGGGTGTTGAAACAATGGGTGGTTTGGTGGAAAAAATTATTCCACGTAACACACCTATTCCTGTAGCGAGAGCGCAAGATTTCACAACGTTCAGGGATGGTCAAACTGCTTTAGCAGTCCATGTTCTGCAAGGTGAACGAGAAATTGTTGACCACTGTCGTTCACTAGCAAGATTTGAGTTGCGAGGTATTCCTCCAATGGCTGCTGGTGCTGCTCGTATTCGAGTCACTTATCAGGTAGATGCAGACGGACTCTTATCAGTTACAGCTAGAGAGCAACAGTCTGGTGTTGAGGCAAATATTAACGTTAAGCCGTCTTACGGATTGTCTGATGGTGATATCACCTCTATGTTGCAAGATAGCTTTAGTCATGCTGCAGACGATGTGCAGGCGAGAGCTTTGCGCGAGGAATTGGTTGATGCCAAGCGTTTGGTAGAAGCTGTTGAGGCTGCCTTAGCAGAAGATAAGCACTTATTGGATGAAGATGAGTTGGATGTGATTCATCGCAAATTGGTTGCGTTGAAAGAATTAATCGAAACGGCCAAAGATGCACAAGTGCTGCGACGCTCCGTTGAGTCTTTATCAAAGGCCACTGATGATTTTGCTGCTCGTAGAATGAACGAGAGTATTAAAAAAGCACTTTCTGGTAAAAAAATAGAAGAAATTTAATAGGAAATAAAAAATGCCACAGATTGTTGTTCTTCCTCATGCTGAATATTGTCCGGATGGTGCGGTGATTGAGGCGCCTGCTGGTACTAGCATTTGCGAAGCTCTTTTAGAAAATGATATTGAAATCGAGCATGCCTGCGAAATGTCTTGCGCATGCACAACTTGCCATGTGATTGTGCGAGAGGGTGGAGATAGTTTGAATGAGTCTGACGAATTAGAAGATGATTTGCTAGATAGGGCTTGGGGTTTATGCCCTCAATCAAGACTTTCTTGCCAAGCAATCCTTGCTCAAAAAGATTTAGTGATTGAGATACCTAAATACTCTATCAATCATGCCAAAGAAAATCATTGATCTGGTACTTCACTTAATAAAAAAGGGACCTTTGGGTCCCTTTTTTATTAATCTTCTTTTCTCATGTGAGGGAAAAGAATCACATCTCTGATATTTGGTGAATCGGTAATTAACATCATTAGACGGTCAATACCGATACCGCAACCACCAGTTGGAGGCATGCCATACTCGAGTGCACGAATAAAGTCAGCATCAAAGTACATAGCTTCTTCGTCTCCAGCTTCTTTTTGTTCTACTTGCTTGCGGAATCTTTCAGCTTGATCTTCAGCATCATTTAACTCAGAGAAGCCGTTAGCGATTTCACGACCTGTAATGAATAATTCAAAACGTTCTGTGATGCCAGGACGAGTATCTGATTCTCTTGCGAGCGGACTAACTTCAATCGGGTAATCAATAATGTAAGTTGGTTCCCATAGATGTTCCTCTGCAGTTGCCTCGAACAATGCTAATTGAAGAGCACCTAAACCAGCGTTCTTAAGTGTAGGACCATTAATGTCTTCACCGGCTTTTTTAAGTTCCGTGCGAATAAATTCTTTGTCTTCTAACTGTGCTGCTGTGTATTCTTTCTTCGATAATGGGGCATATTTAAGAATAGCTTCAGCAATGGTTAATCGTTGGAATGGTTTCGATAAGTCAAGAGCTTTGCCTTGGTAAGTTAAGACAGCAGTGCCTTGTGCATCAATAGCTGCAGCACGAATGAGCTCTTCAGTGAACGTCATCAACCATTTGTAATCTGTGTAAGCTGCGTAGAATTCCATCATCGTGAATTCTGGGTTATGCCTTGGGCTCACACCTTCGTTACGGAAGTTTCTGTTAACTTCGAAAACACGTTCAAAACCACCTACTACTAAGCGCTTTAGGTAAAGTTCTGGCGCAATACGCAAAAACATTTGCATATCTAATGCATTGTGATGGGTGATGAATGGCTTGGCTGCCGCGCCACCAGGAATAGGGTGGAGCATTGGTGTTTCAACTTCCATAAAGCCTGCATCTTGCATGTGATGACGAATCGATGCCATGGCTTTGCTACGAGCGATAAATGTTTGACGTGTTTCAGGTGAAACAATCAAATCAACATAGCGTTGACGATACTTAAGTTCTTGGTCTGATAGACCATGGAATTTATCTGGTAGTGGTCGTAGAGATTTTGATAGTAGACGTAAATCCTTTACAAGGATTGATAGTTCACCTTTATTTGTTTTAAATACAACACCTTCTGCAGCAATAAAGTCGCCCATGTCCCAGTGTTTAAAAGCATTATGAGAATCGGCTCCAGCATCAGCATCATTGATGTAAAACTGTATTTGTCCTGTGCGATCTTGAACAGTTGCAAAGCTAGCTTTGCCCATCACACGTTTAAGCATCATACGGCCGGCTACTTTAACTGTGATGTTCTTTTCAGCTAAATGTTCCTTGGTTAATTCGCCATAGTGGGCATGCAGGTCATTAGCATGATGAGTTGGCACAAAATCATTGGGGAAAGCCACGCCATTCTGACGTAGTTGAGCTAATTTTTCTCTGCGCTCAGCAATGATGTGGTTTTCATCAACGATAGGACTTTGTTGTTCTTGGCTCATGATCTTTCCGATGGAAATGAATATTGGTAATAGGTTAAACGCCTTGTTTTAGGCTGGCTTCAATGAATGCATCAAGATCGCCATCCAATACTTTTTGAGTATTAGATATTTCAACGCTGGTGCGTAGGTCTTTGATGCGGCTTTGGTCGAGCACGTAAGATCTAATTTGATGTCCCCAGCCTACATCACTCTTGGTGGCTTCTAGTTTGTCTTGCTCAGCTTGACGTTTACGAAGTTCATGTTCGTACAAGCGCGACTTCAACATTGACATGGCTTCAGCCCTGTTTTTATGTTGGCTTCGGTCATTTTGACACTGCACAACAATACCAGTTGGAATATGCGTTAAACGAACTGCAGAGTCAGTTTTGTTAATGTGCTGACCACCCGCACCCGAAGCTCGGTATGTATCTGTACGAATGTCAGCTGGATTGATATCAATCTCAATCGAGTCATCTACCTCTGGGTAAACAAACACGCTTGTAAATGAGGTGTGGCGACCATTGGCTGAATCAAATGGTGATTTACGAACTAGACGATGAACACCTGTCTCTGTTCTTAAGTGACCATAGGCATACTCGCCATCAACTTTAATGGTGGCACTTTTAATGCCGGCTACATCGCCATCTGATACTTCAAGAACTTCAGCTTTAAAACCTTTGCGTTCGCAATAACGAATATATTGACGTAACAACATGCTCGCCCAATCACAGGCTTCAGTCCCGCCAGCGCCAGATTGAATATCAATAAAGCAAGAACTCGGATCCATGGGGTTGCTAAACATGCGGCGGAACTCTAAGTCCTCGACTTGTTTGCGCATATTGGCAGTATCTGACTCAATAGAACCAATGGTGTCAAAGTCACCTTCCTCTTTGGCCATCTCAAGGAGTTCTTGGCTAGCTGTGATGTTATCAGTCAGAAAGTTAATGGTTCCAACCACGCCATCCAGTAGTTTTTTCTCTTTTCCAAGTGCTTGTGCTTGCTTTGGATCATCCCAAATTTTGGGATCTTCTAGGGTTTGATTGACCTCGACTAAGCGTTCTGCTTTGTTATCGACGTCAAAGATACCTCCGAAGTTCAATCGTACGAGTACGGAGGTCTTCTAGGGTGTTGCTAATGAGATTTAATTGTTCTGCTTCCATGGTGCGCGATTATAAAGGCTCATCGAGAGCCTCTATGTGTAATTGCGCTCTGGCAACGCCTTGATAATGGTCGGTAACGAGTCTGTAAGCCAGTCTGGCAGGGTTTGGGAGAGGTAAATTTCTTGAAAACCAGATGCCGTTGAGTGTCCTTGAATGGCTTGAACCGTTAGATTTCATTGCCTTAAGTTGGAGTTTTAAGTGTTTATCCTGGATCAGCGTTTGATTTAGAACCTCGAACTCACCGACAAATACTGGGGCGGGAAATCCTTGCCCCCAAACTTCTGCGGCTAACAATGTCCCAAGCTCTGGTTCTATATAGTCGGGATCAAGGTTGCCATCATGAGCGAGTTGTCGCTGCAAGGTTTCAGGGGTCATCAAATCTTGGGCAATTTTTTCAAAACATGATTTAAAAGTTTCAAAAGACTTTTGATGGATTGTTAGTCCAGCAGCCATGGCGTGGCCACCAAACTTCAGAATCAGGTCGGGATACTTCTTGGAGACTAGATCTAAAGCATCTCGCAAGTGAAAGCCGGTAATCGATCGACCAGAACCTTTTAGTACCGGTTCTCCAGCTTCTTCGCCGGGGGCGAAGATGAGAGTGGGGCGATGAAACTTTTCTTTAAGTCTTGATGCAACAATTCCTATGACGCCTTGGTGCCAAGATTCATCAGTTAGACATAGGGTTGCTTGTTCGCCCACTTGTATATCTACAAGGCTTGCAAGAGCTGTTTCTTGCATGCCTGCTTCGATAGTGCGGCGTTCACGATTCATGCGATCTAACTCGTGAGCTAAGCGAAGAGCATCTTCCTGTGAATCTGATAGTAAGCATTGAATACCCAAGGACATGTCAGCTAGTCTGCCAGCTGC
>JACCDI010924938.1_pt1 | contig 11764 bp, 1 predicted proteins | sample 7442791 | NCBI WGS metagenome assembly JACCDI01 (sample SAMN15323434, study PRJNA562643) | freshwater metagenome | isolation source: river surface water | place: USA:Blue River Watershed | collected 2017-08-15
CCATTCATTACCTGAAGGGTACCACCTTGGCGCTCATTTAAATCTGGAGTTGCTTGACCATAGCTAACTATTGTATTTCCTGAAGCGCTTCCTAATGCATTATTACTTGTAATGATAATTGATCCTCTATCTATGGTTGTTGTACCTGTATAATTATTGTTATTATTTGTAAGCACTAATGCTCCATGCTGTAATACAGATTTACCAAAACTTGCAGGAAATGTTTTATATAAACTAATTGCCCCTGTTATTTGTCCACTATAAGTTGTTTTGATAAAAGCGGCATCACTAGTTGGATATTGTAAGGTCAATAAGCTACCAGCATTGCCATTTAAAACAGCACTTGATGTTCCTGCTAAACTACCAATGATTACTTTATATGTATCTATATTTAATGTAGCTGTATTATTGATAATGACTTGCGCTTTGGCGTCAAATGCATTGTTGGCAGCTATCGTTACGGTACCATTATTAATAGTATAATTTGGATTATTATAATTGGTTCCTAAATCTGGATAACCTCCCCATACTAAATTTCTAACGACAAAATTTCCAGGACCCTCTTTTGTAAATGCTCCAATATTGAAAGCAGAGGAAGTAGATTGTCCAAGATTAGAACCAGTTGTTGTTGTAGTATTTGTATTAACTAATAAAGTACCAGCTATACCATTTAATTTTTGATTTAGAGCGTTTATTCCAGAGCTTGTATTGATTATTCCACCAATTGAAATACCTCCTGGCCCAATTAAACTAATATCTCCCCCTCGACCAGGCGCTGTAAGAGCGGTGACATTACTATTATTATTTTTACCACCAATCGCATTTAAAGAACCAGTGGATGTGATAGAAATTACACCAGTTGCAGCGCTACAAGTAAGTGAAATATTTCCTGCTTGAACATAAGTTGTTAAAGAAGTTGAGTTAGAAGGTGCAGGATCTGTTGTGACAGAAGAACTAATAATAATATTACCTGTTTCACTTATGAATTCAATATTTGAAGATCTAAAATTTTCATTACCAGATGTATTACTTGTTGTAAGGGCAATGCTACTAGAAACAGTAATTGAGCTATTTGCTACTATACTAAACTTCCTGTCTGTACCAGATAAAGCACTTGTAGAATTAACAGGTGATGAGAAAATAACAGTTCCTAAACTTACACCATTGCCTGTAGTTGCCGTTGTTATCTTTACATATGCATATGTATTTAACGCAGTTACTAATTCAGTAGTGCTAATGTTAGCAGTAGTAGTTCCATTTGGAGTAAAAACACGAGGATCACTAATCGTTCCAGCTCCAGCCCAAGTTCCTCCAGATGTAGGAGAAGTACTTATTGTAATATTTACATGTCCACCCCAATAATAAATTGAGGAAACTAATGGCTTTGTCAACGTCGCTTTTGGTATACTGATACTTGCTAAAGTGGCAATTGAGATAGTTATGAATGAAAATAAAAAATAAAAAAACTTTTTATTAAAGCTATTTTTAAGCAAATAATTTTCCTTACGATTTTTTTTCAAAAAATCGTTAATCAAATAATTAACACAAAAAATAAAAAGCCCTTTATCCTTCATTTATTTTTAAGCAACTTTTTTATTAGTAATAATAATCAATCTGCACCCTATCGCTAGTTGTTAGTCTATAGTTACCGTTTTGAAAAGGTATATAGCCAATATTAATTGTAGGAGTGGTTGTATTAGTTCCAGATCCTACAGTATTACTTGTATAAAACGTAAATGCTCTAGAACTAATTCTGACACCATTTACATAAATTTTAACTAGACTTTTCGTATTTGGTATTTGAGCTAATGTAAATACAGCAGATACAACACCGTCTAATCCGGATGTTCCAGTAGATGTAGTAGCCTGAGCAGAAGTAACTGTAAATTCATCATTTATTTCTCGAACTAAACTATAATTTGTTCCTTCTGTTGCAGTAGATATAGCACCTGTTCCATTACCAAGTAATACACCAGATAAAGTTGTTGCACCAGTTCCCCCTTTTGCTACAGCGATAGTAGTTCCGCTCCAAGTTCCAGTGGTAATTGTACCAACACCAGTTAAACTTGAAGTCACTACATTACTTGCTAATGTAGTTCCTGATATCGTTCCAGCTAAAGCTGTAATACCAATACTTCCAGATCCATTTGCGATTGAGATACCTAAGCCTGGTGTTAAAGTAGTTCTGGTAAATGTACCCGAACCAGTACCAATATCAATTTGACCACTAGTAGGAGCTGCTGTTAAGCCAGTTCCACCTTTTTCAATGGCTATAGTAGTTCCGCTCCAAATACCACTGGTGATAGTGCCTACACTTGTCAAACTTGATGCAGTAACATTGCTTGCTAAAGTAGCGCCAGTTAAAGTTCCAGCTGCAGCTGTTACTGTAATATCAGCGCTACCATCAAATGCAACTCCATTAATATTTTTTGTAGCTGTAAGTTTATTAGCTGTACTTGCTGTTCCTGATAATGTACCAATTAAATTTGTAGATGTTAAACTTGTCAATCCAGCTACAGAAGTGACTGTTCCACCCAATACTAGATCAGACGACCCTAAGGTTGTTTTACTGTTTGCAAGTTGAGCGTTTGTAATACCTGCTGTTGGAGATAAATTTGCTGATGTGATTCCAGAAGTTGCAATAGTAATACCTCCCGAAGCATTTGTAACTGAAATACCAGACCCAGGGGTTAATGTAGCTCTTGTAAACCCGGTGCCATTTCCTATATTTAGTTGGCCGTTGGTTGGTATGGAAGTTAATCCAGTCCCTCCATTAGTTACTGCAATGGCTGTTCCGCTCCACACACCACTAGTTATGGTTCCAACACTTGTTAAACTTGAAGCAGTAACATTACTAGCTAAAGTTGTTCCAGTTAATGTATTGGATGCAGCGGCAATTGTAATATCAGCACTACCATCAAATGCAACCCCATTGATATTTTTTGAAGTTGTAAGTTTATTAGCTGTACTTGCTGTTCCTGATAATGTACCAATGAAACTAGATGAGCTTACGCTACTTAATCCAGTCACAGAGGTATAAGTACCACCAATAGCCATCCCAGTAGACCCTAAAGTAGTTGTACTATTTTCAATAGCAGTGACCCTAGTCGCAACTGGCACTACATCAGAAATATACCTTCTTTGCATCATAGTTGCTGTATCGTTTTTATCTATGAAAGTTTTAGCACTACTTAATGTAGCTGTGTAATCAGATAGGATTCCTGATATTGCAGATTTTTGAATCAGTAATGCAGTATCTGCATTTATTCTTGAACGTACAAAGGCTGTTGTGGCAATAAGTGTATTATTTGAACTTATATCTGCCGTAGTTGCTGTTGCAGAACCTGTTAAAGAAGGTGATGAAATAGTTGGTGAAACAATTGTTTTATTTGTCAACGTTTCAGTACCAGCTAATGTGGCAATCGTTCCAGTCGTAGGCAATGTAATGTTTGTTAATCCTGTACTTGTTAAAGTCGTGCTATAATTACCTGCGGTGATAAAATCTGCTGTAGTAGAAATATTACCTCCTAGGCTGATAGTTTTAGTTCCATTATCTACTCCAGTTCCACCATAAGTACCTAAAATAGCTGCTGTTAAATCAGCACCACCATTAAAGTTATTACCATATATACTTCTTGGTGTAGCTAATTGAGTAGATGTACTAGCATTACCTGCTAACGTTGCTGTAATAATATTCGCGCTGAAATTACCACTACCATCTCTTTTAACGATTGTATTCGCTGTATTACTTGAAGTAGCTGATGCGATATCTGTAGCAATTGTACCTGAGATTTGACTACTATTGATACTAGTTGATGCAATTAAACTTTTTACATATTCAGTTGTAGCTATTTGTGTTGTATTTGTTGTAATTGATGGTGTTGGTGCTGTAGGTACTCCAGTTAAAGTAGGCGATTCAATCGTTTTATTTGTCAGCGTCTCTGTACCAGCTAAAGTAGCAATTGTACCTGTTGTTGGCAAAGTGATATTTGTTATACCTGTACTTGTTAAAGTCGTACTATAATTTCCTGCTGTAATAAAATCGCTTGTTGTTGAAATATTACCCCCAAGGCTAATTGTTTTAGTTCCATTGTTCACTCCAGTTCCACCATAAGTTCCTAAAATAGCTGCTGTTAAATCTGCACCACCATTAAAGTTGTTACCATATATACTTCTTGCAGTTTGTAATTGTGTTGTAGTACTTGCATTACCAGCTAATGTAGCTGTAATAACACTTGCACTAAAATTACCACTGCCATCTCTCTTTACTAAAGTATTTGCTGTATTGCTTGAAGTAGCGGCAGCAATTTCTGTGGCAATTGTATTAATAGTAGATGAGCTTACTCCACCTATACTATTAGAAGAAGCTGTGATCTTAGAAAGTACAAACGCTGCAGTTGCTACTTCTGTGCTATTCGCAGCATCAGAAGGTGTAGGTGCAGTTGGAGTACCAGTTAATGAAGGAGATACAATAGTTTTATTAGTCAAGGTTTCAGTACCTGCTAAAGTAGCAATAGTACCTGTTGTTGGTAAGGTAATATTTGTTGCCCCTGTGCTTGTTAATGTAGTACTAAAACTACCTGCTGTTGTAAAGTCACTAGCAGTTAAAATGTTACCACCTAGTGTGATAGTTTTGCTACCATTATTGACGCCAGTTCCTCCATAAGTTCCTGCAATAGCTTGTCCTAAGTTTGCTGTACCATCAAAATTATTACCATATATTGATCTTTGAGTAGCTAATTGAGTTGCAGTACTAGCATTGCCAGTTAAATTACCTGTCACATCTCCCGTTACATTTCCTGTTAAAGCACCTATAAAATTGGTTGCATTTATAGCATCTAATCCGGTGACTGAACTATAAGTTCCACCTAATACTAAATCAGAAGATCCTAATGTTATTTTATTATTTGCAAGTTGTCCGTTTGTAATACCAGCAGAGCTTGATAAATTAGAAGTTGTTAATCCAGTTGCAGATATTGTGCCTCCTACAATAGAAATACCAGAACCTGCAGTTAAAGCACCTTGCTTTGCATTAAAAATATCATAATCGGTTTTACTTAATAATCCAGCAGTCGTTCCTGATTCGGCAGCCAAAGGTATCGTTAAGGAAATGGTAGGGTTTGAAGTTGAATTTGAAACTGAAGAAGAGAAAGTGCTACCACTTGCTGATACTGTAATTGGGTTAACGCTTGTAACCGTTCCACCACTACCTGTAGCAGAAACTGTTATAGAACCATTACCATTAGTAATAGTAACACCACTTCCAGCAGTTAAGGTAGTCTTGGATAATGTACCACTAGTAGTTCCAATTAATACTTGTCCATCTGTATAAGTTGATTGACCTGTTCCACCATTAATTACTGGAATTATACCCATAATTTTATCACCAGACACAGTCGTAGAAGAAAGAAAATCATTAACAAACTTAGTCGTTGCAACCTGCGAACTATTACTACTAGTAGATGCTGTTGGCGCAGTTGGAACACCTGTTAGAGATACATTTTCAATTGTTTTATTAGTCAAGGTCTCTGTACCAGCTAATGTTGCTAGTGTACCTGTTGTTGGTAAAGTAACATTTGTAGTTCCAGCACTAGTTAAAGTAGTGCTATAATTTCCAGTAGTAATCAAATTCCCACCCAATGTGATTGTTTTACTTCCATTATTTACACCCGTACCGCCATAAGTACCACTAATTGCTTGTGTTAAATCCACTGTACCATCAAAATTATTTCCATAAATATTTCTAGCAGTTTGTAATTGTGTTGTTGTACTTGCATTGCCAGACAAACTTGCAGTAATGATACCTGCACTAAAATTACCACTAGCATCTCTTTTAACTAATGTACTTGGTGTATTAATTGAAGTTGCAGAAGCAATATTGCTAGCGATTGTAGTAATTGTTGAAGAACTTACTCCTCCTACTGTGTTTACTATTGGCAAATCCGCTGTACCTCCTAAATCACCTGCTAATTGAATAATACCTTTTGAAGTTGAAGTTGCACCTGTAGCAGAACTTGTAATTTGAGCCTTAACAAAAGCTGCAGTTGCTACTTCTGTTCCATTTGCATCAGCAACTGGTGTTGGTGCAGTAGGGCTTCCGGTTAAAGATGGAGATGAAATTGTAGGCGAGGTAATTGTTGGTGATACAATTGTTTTATTTGTCAAAGTTTCTGTACCTGCTAAAGTTGTTAAAGTACCAGTTGTAGGTAAAATAATATTTGTCGCACCTGTACTTGTTAATGTTGTACTGAAATTACCCGCAGTGGTAAAATCACTAGCTGTTAAAATATTGCCTCCTAAAGTGATTGTGTTACTTCCGTTATTTACTCCAGTTCCTCCATATGTCCCAGCAATTGCTTGTGTTAAATTTGCAGTGCCATCAAAAGAATTACCATATATCGTTCTTGCTGTTTCTAGTTTTGTTGTAGTACTAGCATTACCAGCTAAATTACCAGTTACATTACCCACCACATTACCCGTAACATTACCTGTTAACGATGCAGTAATAGTTCCAGCACTAAAATTACCACTACCATCTCTTTTAACCAATGTATTAACGGTGTTACTTGTGGTAGCTGAAGCAACTGTTGTATTAATTGTAGCAATCGTTGAAGAATTTACACCTCCTACACTATTCACCGTTGGCAAATCTGCGGTACCGCCTAGGTCGTTGGCTAATTTGATGATACCCTTAGCTGTTGTTGTTGCATCTGTTGCTGCATTTGATATCTGAGATTTAACAAAAGCTGCAGTTGCCACCTCTGTACTATTTGCATTTGCAGCAGGTGTTGGTGCAGTAGGACTTCCAGTTAAAGAAGGAGATGAAATTGTAGGTGAAGTGATTGTTGGTGATACAATCGTTTTATTTGTCAAAGTTTCAGTACCTGCTAATGTTGCAATTGTACCTGTCGTTGGTAAAGTGATATTGGTTACACCTGTACTTGTTAAAGTTGTACTGAAATTACCAGCAGTAGTAAAATCACTTGCTGTTAAGACATTCCCTCCTAAGGTGATTGTTTTACCAGAATTATTTACACCAGTACCTCCAAACTGTCCAGCTATTGCTTGCGTTAAGTTCGTAGTTCCATCGAATGAATTACCATAGATCGTTCTTGCTGTTTGTAATTGGGTTGTAGTGCTAGCATTGCCTGCTAAACTAGCAGTGATTGTTCCAGCACTAAAATTTCCACTAGCATCTCTCTTAACTATTGTTGTAGATGAATTAGTAGAAGTAGCAGCATTGATTGTTGTATTAATTGAACTAACTGTTGAGGAACTAACCCCTCCTACACTATTCACCGTTGGTAAGTCAGCTGTACCGCCTAAATCATTTGCTAATTTAATTATCCCTTTTGCAGTTGTTGTTGCATCAGTTGCCGAACTTGAAATCCTTGATTTAACAAAAGCTGCTGTAGCAATTTCTGTACCATTAGCTTCAGCAGTTGGAGTTGGGGCTGTAGGTGATCCGGTTAAAGATGGAGATGATATTGTTGGTGAAACAATGGTTTTATTTGTTAAAGTTTCTGTACCAGATAATGTTGCAATGGTACCAGTTGTTGGCAAAGTCACATTTGTCACACCTGTGCTTGTTAAATTTGTGCTGAAATTGCCTGAAGTTGTGAAATCATTTGCAGTTAATATATTACCTCCTAATGTTATTGTTTTACTACCATTGTTTACTCCTGTACCTCCATAAGTACCAGAAATTGCTTGACCTAAATCTGTTGTTCCATCAAAAGAATTGCCATATATCGTTCTAGCCGTTTCTAATTTTGTTGTTGTACTAGCATTACCTGCTAAATTACCTGTTACATTACCAACTACATTACCTGTTAAATTACCTGTGACGTTACCCGTCAAATTACCAGTCACGTTTCCTGTAACATTTCCTGTTAAACTACCTGTAACATTACCTACTAGATTTCCAGTAACAACTCCAGCACTAAAATTACCACTACCATCACGTTTAACTAAAGTGTTGACAGTACTGCTTGCAGTAGCAGCATTAATAGTTGTATTTATTGTAGTGACAGTAGATGAACTTACGCCGCCAACACTATTTACTGTTGGCAAATCTGCTGTACCCCCTAAATCATTCGCTAATTTTATGATACCTTTTGCAGTTGTTGTCGCATCTGTTGCTGCATTTGTTATTTGAGATTTAACAAAAGCTGCAGTTGCTACCTCTGTACTATTTGCGTTTGCAGCTGGAGTTGGAGCAGTAGGACTACCTGTTAAGGAAGGAGATGAAATTATTGGTGATACAATTGTTTTATTTGTTAAGGTTTCTGTTCCTGCTAATGTTGCAATTGTACCGGTTGTTGGCAAGGTCACATTCGTTGCACCTATACTTGTTAATGTAGTACTAAAATTACCAGCAGTTGTAAAGTCACTTGCTGTTAAAATATTACCGCCTAAAGTGATTGTTTTATTTCCGTTATTAACGCCTGTTCCCCCATAAGTACCTCCTATCGCTTGTGATAAATCTACACTGCCGTCAAACGTATTACCATAAATAGTTTTAGTTGCAGCTAATTTTGTAGCTGTACTTGCATTGCCAGCTAAATTTGCAGTAACAGTCCCAGCACTAAAATTTCCACTACCATCTCTTTTAACTAATGTATTTGCTGTATTACTAGAAGTAGCAGCAGCAATATCTGAGGCAATTTCGGCAATTGTAGCAGAACTAACCCCTCCAATGCTATTGGATGATGCGGTTATTCTAGATAAAACAAATGCTGCAGTTGCTACCTCGGTGTTAGTTGCAGCATCAGAAGGTGTTGTCGCTGTTGGACTTCCAGTTAGAGAGGCACTTACTAATGTTTTATTAGTTAAAGTCTCTGTACCTGCTAATGTTGCAATCGTACCTGTTGTTGGCAAGGTGATATTTGTTACACCAGTACTTGTTAATGTCGTACTGAAATTACCAGCAGTGGTAAAATCATTTGCTGTCAAAATATTACCCCCTAAAGTGATTGTTTTATTTCCATTATTCACTCCTGTACCTCCATAGGTTCCCCCTATTGCTTGTGATAAGTTAGCAGTGCCATCAAATGAATTACCATATATCGTTCTTGCCGTTTCTAATTTTGTTGTTGTACTAGCATTACCTGTTAAATTACCAGTGACATTACCTACTACATTACCTGTTAAATTACCAGTGACATCACCTGTAACATTACCTGTTAAAGCTGCAGTAATAGTTCCTGCACTAAAATTACCGCTAGCATCTCTTTTAACTAATGTACTAACTGTATTATTTGAAGTAGCAGCATTGATTGTTGTATTAATTGACGCTACTGTAGAAGAACTTACTCCTCCTACACTATTCACTGTTGGCAAGTCGGCAGTACCACCTAAGTCGTTGGCAAGTTTAATGATACCTTTTGCAGTTGTGGTTGCATCTGTTGCTGCATTTGATATCTGAGATTTAACAAATTCTGCAGTTGCAACTTCCGTACTATTTGCATTTGCAGCAGGTGTTGGTGCGGTCGGGCTACCAGTTAAAGAAGGAGATGAAATTGTAGGGGAAGTGATTGTCGGAGAAACTATTGTTTTATTCGTCAATGATTCTGTGCCCGCTAAGGTTGCAATCGTACCTGTTGTTGGCAAGGTGATATTTGTTACACCAGTAGTTGTTAATGTCGTACTGAAATTACCAGCAGTGGTAAAATCACTTGCAGTTAAAACATTACCCCCTAAGGTGATTGTTTTACCAGAATTATTTACACCAGTTCCTCCAAACTGTCCAGCTATTGCTTGCGTTAAATTTGCGGTTCCATCAAATGCATTACCATATAAAGTTCTTGAGTTAGCTAATTTTGTGGCTGTACTTGCATTACCTGATAATTCAGCTGATATAGTTGTTGCACTAAAATTACCACTACCATCTCTTTTAACTAAAGTATTAGGTGTATTATTTGGTGTAGCAGCCGCTATTGTTACATCCATTTGTGCAATCGTGGATGAACTCACTCCTCCAATACTATTAGATGAAGCGGTTATACTGGTATTAACAAATGCGGTCGTTGCAATTTGCGTATTACTAGTCCCATCTGCAGGTGTAGGAGCAGTAGGAATTCCTGTTAAAGTTGGGGATGCTAAATTTGCTTTTAAATCTAATGCAGATTGTGTCGCAGTACTTATTGGCTTGTTTAAATCGCTTGTATTGTCAACATTTGTTATTCTTGAACTAATCCTTGTTGAATCACCCAAAATTTTAGCACGTAAAACTGCTGCAGTATCTAATAAAGACCTATTTAAAGTAGTAGAATCTGCTTTTATTTTTGCAGCTGAATATAGACCAAGTGCCACCCAATTTGAATTATCTAAACTTGTAGCATTTAATTTATAAATAGAATCAACAGCTTGAACAAATACCAACATGCCTAATTTTCTTCTAGTAGTTGGAATAGCATTACGATCGCTTAATGATGGCACTACCATATATCCTCCCTTACCTAAGCTATCTATATGAGTAGGGTTTATAGCTCCACTTGCTGGAGAAATAAAATCCAATAACTTAATCTGAGCATTCGAAGCTGAGTAAATTAATTGAAAAAATACATATAGTAAAACTACTTTTCTCATTATTGAATTATTAGTGTTACATTATCAGTTCCACTGTTCTTTTGAACATAAATATCATAACTTACCACATACCCTTGAGCATTGGTAAAATTTCTTGTCACTTTATCAAATGCTGCAATACTCTCAAATCCTCCTGCTGTAATACTAGTTATTGTTCCAGATGTAGCATTTGGAACAGCATAAAATGCGTATTTCACCGGTCCTGCAACACCTGGTCCTGTAATTGTGAACGAAGATTTTAATTTGGACGTTGCCCATTCTTTATTTCCACCCACCATAGCAATTATATCAGCATCAGTAATGTTTGCTGAAGAATTTGTTGTCATTCCCCAATATTTATAAGATGCAGGTGTAATTGTGACAGTATTTGAATTTACGGAGCCCGCTTGCACTTGATTTGTTACATCATCTTCATTAAGATTATTCTTTTTTACTGAAGTACCAGCTCCATAAGCATATGTAACTTGATAAGATATTTGAGTAGTTAATTGTGACACATTATCTGTACTGCTCCCTAAATTTCCACCATTTTTCTTGTACGTAATGGATGTGTAATCTCCACCATCCAATTTATTAAAACTTGGATTAAATGTTAAAGTTCCCAAATTAGTTCCAATCTCTATATTACCTGAAGCTGCAGTCCCTGAAGGCACTAAACCAGATGCAGGCATCGTTAATGATGCTGTAGGGCTTGAATAAGAAGGATGAATTACTTTTGTCAAGATATCCCTAAATACTTCATCAATGGTTTTACCAGCAGCAGGTATAGTTTGACCATTGGTATATTTACCAAAACTTCCGCCACCATAATTCACTGTTAAGTCAGCAGTAAATTTATTTGATCCAGAAGATAAAGTTCCAATTCTATTGGATAAAGATGCGGTATCCGCTGCATTCAATTTTGTTACTGAAAATTTTGCAATACTATCAGAGAATCTCAAAATACTGTCAGAAACATTTAAGCCCTTTACTAAAATATTCCCATCTACTTTAATAGCATTCTTAGCTATTAAAGAGTCTGTTATTAAAAGTTTGCCTTTTAACAATAAACTTGAATCTATTCTTGCACCCCTAGTTACTGTCAAAGAATCTCTAAAATCTAATCCAGAAGCCACTGTCAACTTTCCTCCAATTATTAAATTTGAATCAATTTTAACATTTCCTCTTACAAGTA
>JACCDI011578490.1_pt1 | contig 11762 bp, 10 predicted proteins | sample 7442791 | NCBI WGS metagenome assembly JACCDI01 (sample SAMN15323434, study PRJNA562643) | freshwater metagenome | isolation source: river surface water | place: USA:Blue River Watershed | collected 2017-08-15
CCGCTCACTTCCAAAGCTCCGCGCCATGATCGCGCACAGCAAGCTCGGCACCACCTTCCTGATCAGCCACCGCCTGCCGCTCGAAGAGGCCCCCACGGGTTACAAGAACTTCAAGGAAAAGCAGGACAGCTGGACCAAGGCGGTACTGAAACCCGGAACAGAGCTGGCGGGTGCCTGACGCTCTGCGGCCTTTAGGGGCATACCCCTAGGCTGCCCTGCGCCCTTCGGTAGCCCCCCTGTGCGATCCCGACGCGCACGGGGATCGGCCTGCCGCACACTGCGACGGTGCCGAAGGGGCAACGGAGCAACGAGCAATGAACACGAGTGAACTTTCGGAACGGCTGGAATATTACGGACTCAAGGCGCAGGATCCCATCTACGCAAGCGTGGCGCGGACCATCGACCGCTCGCTCTCGCCTGCGCTCGACGGCTTTTACAACGCGCTGCGCGCCCGCCCGCAACTCGCCGGGAAGTTCGCGGACTCCGATGCCATGGCCCGCGCGCGCGCAGCGCGGGCGCGGCACTGGAAAGATGCCTTTTCCCAGGGGCTCGAGGAGGCCTTTCTCAAGCGCTCCAACCACATCGGCGGGGTGCATGCCCGCATCGGACTGGAGCCGCGCTGGTATTTCGGCAGCTATGCGCGCGTCCTCGATGATCTTGTCACCGCCGTGATCGCGCCCGGCTGGCAGCGCCTGCTGCCATGGAAACGCGCCGAGGCACGCAGGGTCGCTGCGCTCGTCAAGGTATCGCTGCTCGACATGGACATCGCGCTCTCGTCCTACTTCACCGACATCAGCGAGAAGGTGAACAGGCTCAACCTCGTGCTCGGCGAGGCGCTGGCACTGCTCGCCGACGGCAAGCTCAACATCCCGGCGGTCGACCTGCCCAAGGAATATGCCGAGGTCGCCGCCGACTTCAATTCGACTGTGGCCGCGCTCCATTCCACGATCAGCGGCGTGGTCGAGGGCGTGGCCGCGATCGCGGCAGGATCGAGCGAGATCCGCGCCGCCTCGGACGATCTTTCCCGCCGCACCGAGGAACAGGCAGCCAACCTCGAGGAAGCGGCGGCGGCTGTCGCCCAGATCCTCGAACAGGTCCGCCAGACCCGCGAGGAAGCCAGCAACGCCCGGCGTCTGATCCACGAAAGCAACAATGTGGCTGGCGACGGGAGCAAGATCGTCGGCGAGGCGGCGAGCGCGATGGATCAGATCGAACGGTCGAGCCAGGACATCGCCAACATCGTCGGCGTGATCGACTCCATCGCCTTCCAGACCAATCTCCTCGCGCTCAATGCCGGAGTCGAGGCAGCCCGCGCCGGGGAAAGCGGCAAGGGCTTTGCGGTGGTCGCCAACGAAGTGCGTGCACTGGCGCTGCGATGCTCGGAATCCGCCGACGAGATCAAGGCGCTGGTTAGCGGCACGCGGGCCCATTTCTCCTCGGGGGTCGATCTCGTCAACCGCAGCGGCGATGCCTTCGCCGCGATCACCAGCGCGGTGGCCTCGCTCACCGGCGTGGTCGAGAGCATCGCCGCCTCGACCGAGGCGCAGGCGGAGAGCATCGCGCAGATTCACGCGGTGGTCGGCGATATCGACCGCTCGACCCAGCAGAACGCCGCCATGGCCGAGGAGTGCAGCGCCGCTGCGGTCTCGCTGGCGCGGGAGGCGGGGAACCTTGGCGGGCTGGTCAGCGCCTTCGCGGTCGATCCGGCTCGCAATGCCCAGGCGTCCAGCGGTCTGCAAAGCCCCTACGCGGCACCCCGGATGCTGCCAGCGCGCGCAGCCGCATGACTGCATCCGGGGCGCAAGCCCTTGATCGTGCAGGGGGCGGTGTTCACCCGCTAGGGCCGGATGAAACCCGCGATGGTCGCCACCACCCCCTGCCCGAGCGGCAGGTCGGGTGACTGGTAGGTGGCAAGATTGTCGGCGCGGCTCTCGCCGGCCACGTCCTTGAGCACGTGGTTGGCGTCGGGCAGCACCGCCAGCACCGCGCCTGCATTCGCAGCCTTCAGGCGCTCGGCATCGCTGACGGGCACCTGGATGTCCTTGCCACCCTGCACGATCAGGAGCGGCAGGCGCACCTCGGCGGCCAGTCTGGCAGGGTCGAGCGCGAAAGCGCCGATGAGAAAGCCCTGCACTGCCGGCCGGAACAGCGGCAGCAGCGGGGCGGGCAGGCTGGCCGGATCGACCCGGTTTCCGGCGGCGAGCGCGTCGATCGCGGCCTCGGCGGCGGGGAGCAGCGGGGCGTTGAAGGGATTGGCGCGAAGCTGCGCCTTGATCACATCGCCCAGCGGGCGGCCGGGGGCTGCGACCAGCACCAGCCCGCACAGGCTCTCCACCTCCCGTGCCGCAGCAAGTGCGATCAGCCCGCCCTCGCTATGACCGATCAGCCAGACGCAAGGCGCGCCCGTCGCAGCGCGCAGGGCCTCCGCCCAGGCAGCCGTGTCGGCGACATAGTCGGGGATGGTCACGGCATTGGCATCGGCCACGGCCGCCTCGCTGCCGAACATCCCGCGCTTGTCGATGCGCAAGGTGGCGATGCCGCGCGCGGCCAGCCCCTCGGCGAGCAGGCGGTAGGGAGCGGCCTTGACGCCCGCCGGATTGTTGCCGTTGCGGTCGGTCGGGCCGGAGCCGGGCAGGATCACAGCAGCGGCGGTCTGCGCAGCGACCGGACGTAGCAGGGTTCCGGCCAGTGGCCCCTGCGGTCCGGCAACTTCGAGCGGCACAGCCTCGGGCGCAGCCGCACCGACCTCGGCATGGAGCGGCGCGGCGAAAGCAGCCGCAGCGGCGGCAAGCAGGCCTGAGAACATGGCCGCGCCGCGCATCACCCGATGCGGTGCTCGCCCCTGATCCACCGGACCGTGCCCGACGAGGCGCGCATCACCACGCTTTCGGTGGTGAGGTAGGTCTCGCCCGTCGGCTTGCGCTTGCGCTTCACGCCGTCGAGCAGCGAGCCATCCGTGACACCCGTGGCAGCGAAGATGCAGTCGCCCTTGGCGAGATCCTCGAGCTTGTAGATGCGGTGAAGGTCCTCGATCCCCCACTTGGCGGCGCGGGCCTTCTCGTCCTCGTTGCGGAACACCAGTCGGCCATTGAACTGTCCGCCGACGCAGCGCAGCGCCGCTGCCGCAAGGACGCCTTCCGGCGCGCCGCCCTGGCCCATGTACATATCGACCGTGGTGTTCTCGTCGGTCACCGCGATCACTCCGGCAACATCGCCGTCGCCGATCAGAACCACGCCGCAGCCGAGGCTGCGCAGCTCGGCGATGAGCTCGGCATGGCGCGGGCGGTCGAGCACGCAGACGTTGATCTGCGAGGGATCGACGCCCTTGGCCGCCGCCACAGCGCGCACGTTCTCGCTCGGCGACTTGGCAAGATCGATGATGCCTTCGGGATAGCCCGGGCCGACCGCCAGCTTGTCCATGTAGACGTCGGGCGCGTTGAGCAGGCAACCTTCCTCGGCCGCCGCCAGCACGGCAAGCGCGTTGGGGCCGGCCTTGGCGGTGATGGTGGTGCCTTCGAGCGGATCGAGCGCGATGTCGATCCTGGGGCCCTTGCCCATGCCGACCTTCTCGCCGATGAACAGCATCGGTGCCTCGTCGCGCTCGCCCTCGCCGATCACGACGGTGCCGTCGATGTAGAGGTTGTCGAAGGCGCGGCGCATGGCTTCCACCGCCGCGGCGTCGGCCGCCTTCTCGTCGCCGCGCCCGACCATCTGCGCCGCCGCGATCGCTGCCGCCTCGGTCACGCGCACCATTTCGAGCACCAGCACGCGCTGGATTGCGGATTCGTCAATGGGTTGCCCGGCTGCATTGGTGTGGGTATCGGTCGCGGAGTTCATGGGAAATTCAGCCCCCTATTGTTCTGGTGCGGGCGCCGGACGGGCCGGACGGGAAAAGCCCTTGGCGCTTAAGCGGATGGAGACGGGTTTGTCGAGCAATGCCATGCATGGGCTATCGGGTTTTCGCTTCGCCTTGTCGGCATTCACGCCCGTTCTGGCGCTGGGGCTCGCGGCGGGCGCCTTGGCGCAGACCGCTGCTCCGCCCGAACCCGCACCCCCGCCCGCTGCCACCCCGGCACCGCGCCAGCGCCTCGACCTGTCGGTCACCGTGCCGCGCGGCGAGGTCAACCAGGCCGAACTGCGCGCCTGCCGCGAGGACGAGGACGCCGGGACCATCAATGGCGAAATCGTGGTGTGCCGCGAGGTCGGCACCGACAACAGCGCGCTGACCGGGGACCGCGCCGCGACGCAGAAGCGTTACGCGCAGGAGACCGCCAACAAGGGCAAGGCCGCCGCACCCGACCTGTTCGGCATCCCCGACAATGGCAAGGGGATCGGCTTCGGCAAGCCCCCGCCGCCGGCGATCACCGTCGACTTCGCGGCCCTGCCCAAGGCGCCTGCCGGCTCCGATGCGGACCGCATCGCGCGCGGCCTTGCCCCGCTCGGGCAGGAGGAGGAGCTCTCCGAGGAGCAGGAACGCGCCCGGCGCGAGGCGGAAGGGATCAAGACCACCGTGCCACCGCGCCCGTCCAAGAAGAAGAACTAGCGCGGCAGGATCGGCAGGACCAGCGGCGCGGCGGTGAGGCTGTCCGAACCCTCGAGCCGGGCGAGCGCCTCGGCGACGCAGCGCTCCGGCCCCTCATGCGTCACCATCGCCACCATCACCTCGCCGCCGCCGGTGCTGCGGCCCTGCTGGATGAGGCTCTCGATCGAGACGTCGCCGTCGCGCATCGCCGCCGTGATCTCTGCCAGAACCCCGGGACGGTCCTTGACCATGAAGCGCAGATAGGTGCGCTCGGTGCGGTGGCCGGGCTCGGCGGGGGGGAGTGCGGCAAGCTGCGCGACGGGGATCGAGAAGGGTGCCCCCACCTCGTCGCGCGCAATGTCGATGAGGTCGGCGGCGACCGCGCTGGCGGTCGGCCCGTCGCCCGCGCCCGCGCCCTGGAACAGCAGGCGGCCGGCAAAATTGCCTTCCGCGACGACCGCGTTGGTGGGCCCGTCGACCGCGCTCAGGGGGTGGCCCTTGGCGACAAGGCAGGGGCGCACGCGCTGGAGCAGGCGCGGGCCTTCGGCGGTGTCCTCGACATCGGCCTCACCGATCAGGCGGATGACGAAGCCGAGCGCGTCGGCCTGGGCAATATCGGCGGCGCGCACTTCGGTGATGCCGCTGATCCGCACGCCGGCAAAGTCGATACGCGTGCCGAACCCGATCGCAGCAAGGATCGCGAGCTTCTGCCCGGCGTCCACGCCCTCGACGTCGAAGGCGGGATCGGCCTCGGCAAAGCCGAGCCGCTGCGCCTCGGCGAGCACCGCCGCGAAGTCCGCGCCGGTCGCCTCCATTTCCGACAGGATGTAATTGCAGGTGCCGTTGAGGATTCCGTAGACCTTGGTCAGCGCGTTGGCCGAGGTGCCCTCGCGCAGCCCCTTGATGACAGGGATGCCCCCCGCCACGGCCGCCTCGAACTTGAGCGCCGCGCCCGCGCCCTCCGCCATCTCGGCAAGGGCAAGGCCATGGTGGGCGATCATCGCCTTGTTGGCGGTGACGAGGCCCTTCCCGCCACCCAGCGCCGCACGCGAGAGGGCGAGCGCCGGGCCGTCCGAGCCGCCGACCAGCTCGACCACCACGTCGACGTCCTCGCGGCGGGCGAGCGCGGCCATGTCGTCTTCCCAGGCGAAGCGGGCGATATCCACGCCGCGGTCCTTGCTGCGGTCGCGCGCCGAGACGGCCACCACCTCGATCGGGCGACCGGCGCGGGCCGCGATCAGCGCGCCGTTGGTGTCGAGCAGGCGGATCACGCCCGCGCCGACAGTGCCGAGGCCGGCGATGGCGATACGAAGCGGGCCGGTGCGAAGCGGTTGAGCAGTGGCAGCCAAGCAGTCCTCCCTTGTCACGGACCCTCGGGCGCTTAGCCGTGCAGGGCGCGCGGTCAAGCGCGGATCAGCCCGCGCCGCCTGCCACGATCAACCTTTAGTGATGCGCCGCTCGCACGGGCCCAGCGCCTCGCGCACGAAGGCATAGTCGCCCGCCGCCAGCCGCCGCTCGGCCGGGTCGCGCGCCAGATTGGCACCGGAAGGAAGCTGGGCAGGCAGCCCGCAGGCAAGACGATACCAGCGCAGCGTCTCGGGAGCCGGCGGGACCGCAGCCGAATCGATGATCTCGCCCCACGACACGCCCCACTGCACCCGCTGCCCCGGACGGCGCAGAACCGTGATCGAGACCGGCGAGCGGTTTTCGGTTGCGAGGAAAATCTGCGTCTCCGATTCGCCCGTCAAGGTCCCCGGCACCGCCAGCGCCTCGGAAACCCCGGTGATCCTCGGCGCGGCATCGGCGGCATAGGCCTCGGTCAGCACCGGCCGCAGGCGGGCTTCCAGTTCGGGCGTGTAGGCAAGGTGGGCAGCGGGTGCGACGAGCTGCACCTCGCCCGGACGCCCGGGAACTGCGCGCGCGAACAGCACGAATTCGCTTTTCTTGAGGTTGGGTGCCTTGCCCTTGGCATCGAGCGGCACGTCGACGACATAGGCAAAAGCCGCCGGAACCGCCGCCCGCCCGGCGATCAGGGCCGTGGTCTGCGCCTCGATATAGAGCCGCGCGAATCCTGCCGCGAGACCCGGCGCACGCTCCGGCTTGAGCGTGGTCTGCTTGCGAATCTGGGCACGGATGACCAGCGGAGCGGCCTCCGCGAGACTGGCCATGTCGGCATAAGTGGGGCCGGAAACCACGCTCCGGGCCGGTGCCGGGGCGGGCTGCGCGGCCACCGCAAGCGGCGCGCAAGCCAGGGCACCGAGCGCGACGGGAATCTTCAAAGATTTGAAAAACGACATTTATTTACCTTCGATCTGTCACTTTGTTGCGAGCCCGGCGGGGTGCTCTTTCATCTTGTTCTAGCACGGTTATTGCACTTGAACCGTGGTGAATTCGCGCTGAACCGCAAAAGCGTTTGATCGGCTTGGGGTTGCCCGTTAAAGCCCGTAGCGCTGATTGCGCGGGACTGGGGACATTGCCGCGGGAACAGTTCAGGTTGCGTTCTGGACTCGCGAGTCCAGAACGTGCCAGCCGGGCAGCATACGGGACGAGCCGCCGCGCCGCGCCCGTTTGTTCGTATCCGGCGTGGGAGGACCGAAATTACCGGGATCCGCTCACCGGCCCCCTAAGGCCGGCGGGTGGGGAGTGTGCCGATCCTTGCGATCGGCTAGTATTTGGAGAGAAAGCGCTGGATGTCCTACGCTAGCCAACAACAGGCCGGGAATAAGACGACATCGATTGCCATCGTGGTGCTGATCCACGTGGCGGTCGGTTATCTGCTCGTCACCGGCCTGGCCATCGATGCCGTCAAGGAAGCGGTCGAACGGGTGACAACCGTCGACGTTGAAGAACCGCCGCCGCCGCCGGACGAGCCGCCGCCGCCCGAGGAGCAGCCGGAGAACACCTCTCCGCCGCCGCCGGTCGCGCCGCCGCCGCCGTTCAACATCGCGCCGAACCCGCCGCCGGTGGAAACCGTGCAGACCCCGCCGCCCCCGGCTCCGACCTTCACCCGTCCGAGCACGGTGGAAGCCCCTCCGGGGCCGCCGACCCCGCCGCGGGTATCCAAGGCGCGCGGCGTGCAGCCGAAGAACCAGCGCAGCTGGGCGGCTCGCATTCAGGAAAACTATCCGCGTCGTGCCGCGCAGGAAGAGATCGAAGGGACCGTTGGCGTTCGCGTCACCGTGACCGGCGAGGGCCGGGCGACCGCCTGCCAGGTGACCTCGTCCAGCGGATCGGGCATCCTCGACGAGGCAGCGTGCAAGGATCTGGAACGCTATGGCCGTTTCGATCCCGCGCTTGATGTGGACGGAAACCCGATCAGCGCGAGCTGGTCCACCCGCATTACCTACAAGCTGAACTGATCAACGCGCCGGCGGCCGAGCCGCCGGGCACTCACGACCATTCTTTCAAGAGGGACTTTCGCAATGAACCTTTATCTTCTCGCTGCCGCCGCTGGCGAAGCCGCGCCCGAAAGCAAGTTCGGCTTCGTCGAAGCCATGACCGAAGGCGGCCCGGTTGCCTGGTCGATCCTCGCCATCATGATCATCATGTCGGTGGGCTCGTTCTACATCCTGTTCACCAAGCTGTTCGAGCAGAACAAGGTGCTGAAGCAGTACAAGACCGTGCAGACGACCTTCTGGCGCGCGCCGAGCCTCAAGGAAGGCGCGACCAAGCTGGAAAAGGACGGCCCGTGGCGCCAGCTCGCCGACGACGCCGTCAAGGCCCAGGAAGACCACGGCAAGATGACCGATAGCCTCGAATCGCATGACTACATGCACGGCACGCTCCAGCGTTCGGAAGATTCGATCAACGCCGTGCTGGCTGGCGGCCTGCCGTTCCTCGCCACCGTCGGTGCGACCGCGCCCTTCGTCGGTCTGCTCGGCACCGTGATCGGGATCTACCGCGCGCTGATCAACATCGGCATCGCCGGCAACGCCTCGATCGACAAGGTCGCCGGCCCCGTCGGTGAAGCGCTGATCATGACCGCGATCGGTCTGCTCGTCGCCGTGCCTGCGGTGTTCGCGTTCAACTGGCTGCAGTCGCGCAACCGTCGCATCGCTGCGATGCTGAACGGTTTCTCGACCGACCTGCTCGCCTACATGAACTCGAACGGCGCGGTGAAGCCGGCTGTGATTGCGGCTCCGGCTGCAGCCAAGCCCGCTGCCAAGCCGGCCGCTCCGGCCACCAAGGCCTGATCGCCATAGCCGCGTATGCGGCGGGGGCGGCCCGAGGCCTGCTCCCGCCGCTGCCCGGCGGCGATCCGGACAACGGCACGCCGCCATCGGGCAGGCACAACACGTCAAAATTTTGACAGGCTAGGAATTCACAATGGCGATTTCTACGGGAGGTGGGGACGATACCCCAATGTCCGACATCAACACCACGCCGCTGGTGGACGTGATGCTGGTGCTCCTGATCATCTTCCTCATCGCGGTTCCGGTGGCGATCCAGACGATCGAGAAGCTGAAGATTCCGGTCTTCGAGTCGCTCGAATCGAAGGACAAGGTCGAGAACCTGCTGCTCACCGTCAGCACCACTGACGCGGGCGGCCGGAGCGCGGGCGAACCGGGCTTCGAAGGCGCCTCGCGCGATGGCGAGTGCCGGGTCTACTTCAACAACATCACTCCCGTGTCCTCGGACGAGCTGGAGAAGATGGCCTTCGACCGTCTCGACGCGATCGTCCAGCGTGCCGGCGGCGCAGAAGCGCTGATGGCCGATCCGGAGAAGATCCCGCAGGTCCACATCCGCGGCGACGTCAACGCCCCGTGGCGCTGCGTGGCAGGCTCGATCTACCGCATCCAGCGCGCCGGCTATCCGATCGTCGGGTTCATCTCGAACCCGGTCGACCCGGCCGGCTGACGTCCAAGCGTTTTTAAGGAGTAACTGACATGGGTATGTCTGGAGGCAAGCTCGACGGCGAGCCGATGATGGACATGAACATGACGCCGCTGATCGACGTTCTGCTCGTTCTGCTGATCATGTTCATCATCACGATCCCCGTCGCGACCCACTCGGTCGACATCGACCTGCCGCAGCCGAACAACGCGCCGCCGCCGGATGTCCAGCCGACCAAGAACAAGCTGGTGCTCACCCCGCAGGACCAGATCCTGTGGAACGGCACGCCGATCAATGAAGGCCAGCTGGTTCAGGCGCTGCAGACCTCGACGCAGATGACCCCCGAGCCCGAACTCCAGTTCGAGCCCGAGGCTCTCGCCAGCTACGAGCTGTCGGCTCGCGTTCTGCAGCTGATCAAGACCTCGGGCGTGACCAAGTTCGGCTTCGTCGGCAACGACAAGTACCGCGACTTCGGTAAGTAATGGCGGGCGCTTGAGGCACTTCAGGGTGCCTCCAGACCCCCGCTAGACCGATCCAGAGAGGGCGCAGCGAGGTTTCGCGGCGCCCTTTTTGCATGTTTCACGTGAAACATCGCCGAAGCAGGCGTCAGTCTTCCTCGAACGGCGCATCAGGTCGCATCGCCGCCGCGATGAGGCCCTCGGCCTCGAGCAGCAGCGCGTCATCCACCGCCCCCTGCGGCACGGCCTCGCGCCCGATCATCGTCATCACCGGCACAGCCAAGGGCGAGACCCGCTCGAGGTTGACATGCACCAGCTCGCGCTGCGACCGCTCGAGCAGGCCGGCAAGGCGGCCCACGTCGGTCATCCGCGAGCGGGCGTCCGCCCAGGCAGCCTCGATCAGCACATGATCGGGCTCGTACTTCCTGAGCACGTCGTAGATCAGGTCGGTCGAGAAGGTCACCTGCTTGCCGGTCTTGCGCTGCCCCGGATGCTGCCGCTCGACGAGGCCGGAGATCACCGCCACCTCGCGAAAGGCGCGGCGCAGCAGGTGGCTTTCGGTCACCCACTCGGTGAATTCGTGGGTGAGGATGTCGGGGGAAAGCAGCGGTGCCGGATCGGCGACCGGCTTCAGCCCCCACACGGCGAGGCAATAGTCGTTCGCCACGAAACCGCCGGGCAGCAGCCCCCGGTCCTCCATCCGCCGGGTGATCAGCATCCCCAGGCTCTGGTTCGCGTTCCAGCCCTCGAAGGTGTAATAGGCGGTGTAATGCTTGCCGCCATGGGGGAAGCTTTCGACCAGCAGTTCGCCGGGCGCGGGAAGCTGCGAGCGGTGGTCCTGCATTTCCAGCCATTCGCGCACGTCATCGGGAAAGCGCCCCCAGCCGGCGCGGTCGGCGAGCATCGCCTGCACGCGGGTGGCCAGGTGCGTGGTCAGCGGCAGGCGCAGCCCGCCGTAGCTCGGGATGGTGGCCGATGTCTTCGCCGCGCGGACGGTGACGTCCATGTCCTTCACCCCCTCGACCTCGAGGCTCATGCCGGCGAAGAAGAAGGTGTCGCCGGGGGAGAGCGAGGCAGCGAAGCGCTCCTCGACCTTGCCGAGGCTGCGGCCGTTCCTGAAGCGCACGGTCAGCATCTCGGAATCGACGATGATCCCGGCGTTCATCCGGTGCCGCTGCGCCTGATTGGGATGGGCAAGCCGCCACACCCCGTCGCGCCCGCGCATGATGCGCTTGAACCGGTCGTAGGCCTTGAGCGCATAGCCCCCGTCGGCAACGAAGTTCAGCACCCGCTGGAAGGTCGCCTCGTCCACCCAGCTATAGGCGAGTGCGCCCCTCACCTCGGCCAGCAGCGCGTCCTCGTGGAAAGGCCCCGCACAGGCGCAGGCCATGACATGCTGGGCGAGCACGTCGAGGCTTCCGGGACGGAACGGTTCGCCGTCGCGCTGGCCCTCGTCGACCGCGTCCTTGGCCGCCATCGCCTCGAGGAATTCGAAGCGGTTTCCCGGCACCAGCACCGCGCGGCTCGGCACGTCGAGCCGGTGCCCCGCCCGCCCGATCCGCTGCAAAAGGCGCGAGGAGCCCTTGGGCGCACCCATCTGCACGACGAGATCAATGTCGCCCCAGTCGATCCCGAGATCGAGGCTGGCGGTGCACACCAGCGCCCGCAATTCCCCCCGCGCCAGCGCCTCCTCGACCTTGCGCCGCGCCTCGGTGCTGAGCGAGCCGTGGTGGATGCCGATGGGCAAGTGATCCTCGTTCGCCTCCCACAGGCACTGGAAGATGAACTCGGCAAGGAAACGCGTATTGGTGAAGACCAGTGTGGTGCGGTTGGCCTTGATCGCCTCGTAGAGCTGCGGGATCGCCCAGCGCCCGGCATGCCCGCCCCAGGGGATGCGCTCCTCCTGCGGCAGGAGGAGCTCGACCTCCGGCTCTGCCCCCTGCTCGCCG
>JACCDI010892094.1_pt1 | contig 11761 bp, 12 predicted proteins | sample 7442791 | NCBI WGS metagenome assembly JACCDI01 (sample SAMN15323434, study PRJNA562643) | freshwater metagenome | isolation source: river surface water | place: USA:Blue River Watershed | collected 2017-08-15
GCCAGCCTTTGGGCGGTCGCAGTGTTGTTGTGAACGAAGCACGTCCCATGGAAGAGCGTCCTCCCCGTTCCGGTGGCGGTGGCTTTGGTGGCGGCGGTCGTCGTGAAGGCGGCGGCGGTTACGGTGGCGGCGGTGGCGGCTACGGCGGTGGTGGTGGTGGCGGTCGTCGCGAAGGCGGCGGCGAGTCCGGTTTCCGCAGCCCCTACGGCTCCGGCCCACGCGGCGGTGGTAATGGTGGTGGCGGTCGTCGCGAAGGCGGCGGCGGTGGCTACGGCGGCGGTTATTAATCGCTGGTTCCTACCGTACTCACACTTTCGGGTGTGAGTCAAAAAAGAAGCCCTGCTTGCAGGGCTTTTTTAATTTGCGCGTTCGCTTTTTAATTTGCCCGATGCTTGCGTGGCTGATTCTTAAAGGCACGGTCAAACAGCGCATCCGGCAAGATGCGAAGTATGCGTGCCACCCAAGCCATGGGCGTTGGGATGACGCGAAAGCTGGTGCCCCTTTCAATGGTCTGAAAAGCCTGGTCTGCAAAGGATGCGGCAGACATCAAGAAGGGCATGGGGAATTTGTTTTTTTGGGTTAACGGTGTCTTGATGTAACCCGGCGCCAAGGTGACTACCTTGAAGCCCTGAGGCTTCAACTCGCCCCTCAAACTCTCGCAATAACTGATGGTTGCCGCTTTGCTGGCGCAATACGCTGCATGGCCCGGCATGCCGCGAATGCCTGCCACACTTGCAATGCCCACCAAGGTGCCCATACTGCCATGGCGCCTGTCTGACAGATCACGCGACCTCATGGCTTCTATGAAGGGATGGAAGGTGGCGGCCATGCCGGTGACGTTGGTGGTCAAGACTTGCTGAAGCACGTCCAGATCTTGTCGCACGCTGGTGTCCATGCCAATGCTGATGCCTGCGTTGGCAATCACGACGTGTGGCACACCTTGCGTGCGCAGGCAGTGGTGTGCTGCTGCAATGATGCTGTTGGCATCGCTGACGTCGGCGCTGTAACACTGGCCATCGTCAGCGCCGACACCATGGGTGAGCAACCAAGCTTGCATCTCTGATTGTCTGCGAGCTGCCAATGCCAAGCGCCAACCGGCTTGGTGATACCGCAGGGCCAATGCCTGTCCAATGCCGCTGGAGGCGCCGGTGATGAAAACCAAGGGGCGCATAGGCGTCTTTCCAATGGGTTGAAGGTGCTTCGATTCAGCGTTGTGTGGCATTCACCACACCGCGCACTTTACCGCTCAATTCATACTCGCCTGTTTTGCTGTTCATTTGCATGCGTTCAGCGGTGAACACATCTTGACCGCTGCGAATTTCAACCGGAACATCGCTCACCACGCGCTCTGCCTTGATGTCCACTTTGATTTCTTGGCTTCGCAATTCAGTGGCGGCCTGCGATGGGGCGCCGCGCGCGCTGGCAGGTTGTGAAAACTGAACGCTGCCCATGAAGGTCACCTGCGAGCCATCGCCTTTGGCGAGCGCACGCTCGGCGCGTGCACTTGCACGCTTGCCATCTTGGTTTTGGCCATGCATCACAACGTTACTGATGTCGAGGGTGTCGGTGTCTGGAAAATGCTGTGCGCGATCACCGCTGATTTCGCGCGTGAGACGCCCAGAACTGTCAAACGACTTCACAGAAAAATGCTCGAGGAAATAATCGGGGGCGTGGCGAACTTGCTTTGCAGAAGGTTCGGCAAAGAAGCTGGGCAAGCTGCGAACCAGCCACCAACTGCCTAATGCAAAAAACGCCATCAAAATGGCCGGCAAATAAAGTGCCAAGCGGTCAAGCAAGCGCCTAAGTGCATTCATCATGCGGCCGATGAGGAGCCCACACGCGACAAGAGTTGACCGTAGTGACCACTGGCCACCACCAGCAAATCGCACAGTTCGCGTGCAGCGCCGTGACCACCCTGGCGCAAGGTGACATGGTGCGCCAGTGCCAGAGCTTGCGCGTGAGCGTTTTGAGGCGCGCAGGCAAAAGCGGCGCGTTGCATGACAGGCAAGTCGGGCCAATCGTCGCCCATGGCGGCAGCTTGGTGCCACCCTAAGCCTAAGTTTTGCAAATAGTCTTCGGCAGCAGGCAGCTTGTCCTCGGTGCCAAAGCGCGCGTGCGCGATACCTAAAGCCTTAAGCCGCACACGCAATGGGGCAGAGTCGCGGCCTGTGATGATGACCGGTGTGATGCCCGCATGCTTCAACAACTTCAAGCCATGACCGTCCAAGGTGCTGAAACGTTTGAGGGTTTCGCCTTGTTCTGAAAAATACAAACCACCATCCGTGAGGACACCGTCGACATCAAAAAAAACCACCTTGATGCCCTGCGCTTGCAGCAGCAACTCGGGTGCGAAATTCAAGGCGGGAACAATGGCTTTCATGGGCTTAAATTACTTTGGCGCGCATCAAGTCATTGCTGTTCAGTGCACCACACAAAGTGCCTGCAGGGTTGACCACCAAGACGCTGGTAATTTGAAACTGCTCCATGAGCTCTGCCGCCTCAACGGCCAAGGCGTCTTGACTGACGGTGCGGGGGTTGGCGTGCATCACGTCTTTGGCCAACAGGGCGCGCAGATCGACGCCTTTTTCGATCAAGCGGCGCAAATCGCCGTCCGTGAAAATGCCAAGGATGTTGTGCTTCTCGTCGACGATGGCTGAGGCACCCAAACCCTTGTGGCTCATCTCGCGCATGAGTTCGGAGAAGCTGGCGTTGGCGCCTACTTGCGGTACCTGATCGCCTTTGCGCATCACATCACTGACATGGGTTAGCAAGCGACGGCCCAGAGAACCACCAGGGTGCGATCGGGCAAAATCTTCTGCCTTGAAACCACGCGCATCGAGCAAGGCAACGGCCAAGGCATCGCCCAAAGCCAGCTGCGCTGTGGTGCTGGCGGTGGGGGCCAGGTTCAACGGACAGGCTTCTTTTTCAACGCTGCTGTCGAGTACCACGTCGGCGTGTTGGGCCAATGCGGAACTCATGCCGCCGGTCATGGCAATGAGGGGCACGCCCTGGCGCTTGAGCACGGGCAAAATGGACACCAGTTCATCGCTCTCGCCGCTGTTGGAGATGGCCAAGACCACGTCGACGGCTTTGATCATGCCCAAGTCGCCGTGGCTTGCCTCACCCGGGTGCACAAACATGGCGGGTGTGCCAGTGGACGCCAAGGTGGCTGCGATTTTGGAGCCGATGTGACCGCTTTTGCCCATGCCCGTGACGACCACGCGGCCCTTGACGTTGAGCATCATTTGAACGGCTTGTGTGAAACGAGCGTCCAAACGCGATTTGAGGCCCAGCAGGGCAGCCGCTTCAATGTCCAAAGTCTCGCGCGCGAGTTGGAGGGCTTGTTCGGGGTTGAATGACATGGGGCCTATTTTAACGAGGGATGGCTGAAAGCGTGACTATGATGACGATCTAAACCAGAAAGCCCCATCGGAGTGAAAGAAATGAGCGAAGTTGCCTTGTCCGTGAACGACTATTTGAGAAACAACATTCGCACGGTGCCCGATTGGCCGATGGCAGGCGTTCAATTTCGCGACATCACGCCTTTGCTGCAAAACCCCAGGGTCTTTCGCGTTTTGATTGATGCGTTTGTGCACCGTTACATGGCACCAGAGATGCGCCCGGATGTGGTGGCGGGCTTGGATGCACGTGGCTTTATCTTGGGGGCGGTGGTGGCTTACGAGTTGAATGTGGGTTTTGTACCCATTCGCAAAAAGGGCAAACTGCCATTCACCACCGTAGAAGAAACCTATGAGCTGGAATATGGCACGGCCACGGTGGAGTTGCACACCGACGCCGTGAAGCCAGGTCAGAAGGTGCTGTTGATCGATGACCTGATTGCGACAGGCGGCACCATGATGGCGGGCATGAAATTGCTGGAGAAACTGGGTGCCCAGGTGCTTGAAGGCGCCGCCATCGTGGACTTGCCGGAATTGGGCGGCTCTGCAAAATTAAGAGCCGCTGGGTTGCCGCTGTTTACGTTGGTGAACTTTGACGGTCATTGAATTGCAGTGCGGCCAAGCCTGCATAGACCCCGCCCATTTCAACCAGTTCGGCATGCTTGCCTTGCTCTACCAAGCGGCCATGCTCTAAGACCAAAATTTGATCGGCTTGTTGCACGGTGGCCAAGCGGTGCGCAATGACCAAGGTGGTTCGTCCGCGCATGGCCGATTCTAGGGCCGCTTGGACCATGCGCTCGCTGTGCGCATCCAGTGCACTGGTGGCCTCGTCGAGCAACAACAAGGGTGGGTTTTTCAGCATGGCACGTGCAATCGCAATGCGTTGACGCTGCCCGCCAGACAAACGCACACCGCGTTCGCCTAAAAAGGTGTCGTAGCCCTCCGGCAAATCCACAATGAACTCATCGGCAAACGCAGCGCGAGCGGCTGCCTTGACTTCTGCATCGGTGGCATCGGGTTTGCCGTAGCGAATGTTTTCCATGGCACTGCTGGAAAACAGCACAGGCTCTTGCGGAACGATGCCAATGCGCTGCCGTAAATCGTGCAAGCTGAGGTTTTGGATGGGGACACCATCCAACACAATTTGACCTTGCTGCGGATCGTAGTAACGCAGCAGCAAACCAAACAGCGTGGTTTTGCCCGCACCGCTGGGGCCCACCAAAGCCACCGTTTGACCCGCATGAACCTGGACGGAGAAGTTTTCCAATGCGGCCTGGAGAGGCCGTGAAGGGTAATTAAATTGAAGGCCTTCAAACGCAACTGTGCTGCCTGTTGCAGGGGGCACAGACGTCACAGGATGCAAAGGCGACTGCACGGGTGATGTGCTGCCAAGCAACTCCATGAGCCTTTCGGTTGCACCTGCTGCGCGCAACAAATCGCCATACGTTTCGCCCAAAACGGCCACGGCACCCGCAAAGATAATGACGTACAAAACAGCCTGCCCCAATTGTCCGGCAGAAAGTTCGCCAGCAATCACCGCTTGTGTGCCTTGGTACAAGCCCCACAACAAGAACGCTGCGTTGGCAATGATGATGAAGGCCACCAACACAGAGCGTGCGCGCGTGCGGCGAATGGCGGTTTGAAAACCTTGTTCGGTGGCGCCCGCAAAGCGAGCAGCTTCGCGCACCTCAGCCGTGTAGCTTTGCACCACAGGCATGGCATTGAGAATTTCAGTGGCAATGCTGCTGGCATCGGCCACACGATCTTGACTGGCGCGCGACAAACGGCGAACTCGGCGTCCATACAACGTGGCAGGCCAAACCACCAGAACCACCGTGACCACCAGTTGCAGCATGACGGTAGGGTGCGCCCACACCAACATGGCCAAAGCACCTACGCCCATGACTGCATTGCGCAAACCCATCGACAAAGAACTGCCCACCACCGTTTGAACCAAGGTGGTGTCGGCCACCAATCGGCTGATCACTTCGCCGGTGGGCGTGGTTTCAAAGAAGGCCGGACTTTGCTGCAAGACGTGGCTGTACACCGCATTGCGCAGATCGGTGGTGACCCGTTCACCCAACCAGCTGACGGTGTAAAAGCGTGCTGCAGAAAATAAGCCCAAAGCCACAGCCACTCCAAAGAGCATGAGGAAGTTGCCGCGCAGTGCCATCGCCTGTGCACCTGGATCGGGGTGTTGTAAACCGTTGTCGATGAGTTGGCGCAATGCCACAGGAAAGACCAAAGTGGAGGCTGCCGCCAAGACCAGAAATACAAAGGCCAAACCAATTTGCAAACGATAAGGTTTGAGGAACGGCATCAGGCCGCTCAAAGATTTGGGACTTTGGGGTGCAGGGCGATCAATGACAGCGGACTTGGCCATGGGTTTATTTACCAATGCAAAAGCTAGAGAAGATAACGCCAAGCAAATCGTCGGCACTGAACTCGCCGGTGATCTCGTTCAAGGCCGATTGAGACAAGCGCAGCTCCTCTGCCAACAAGTCAAGTGATTGCGCTTGTGCGCGCAAATGCGCATCGGCAATTTCAAGATGAGACTGCACGCGCTTGAGCGCTTGTACGTGACGTTCGCGGGCAAGGTACAAGCCTTCATTGGCGGGTTGCCAACCAGCGGCGGCAAGCAGCTGCGTGCGCAGCAGATCAATGCCTTGCCCTGTTTTGGCCGACAAGTGGATGTCGTGTTGCTGCTTCGAGGGGACAGATACGTGTGACGTCTCTTGCGCCAAATCACACTTGTTCCAAACATGGATCAAGCGTACACCTTGCGGCAATTGTGCCGACAAGGTGTTTTGAATTTGCGCATCGGCCTGCGTGTAGTCTGCCATATGCTGGCGTGTGAGGTCGTGCAAAAACAAGACCGCATCGGCAGCTGCAATTTGATCCCACGCCCGTTGAATACCAATCTGCTCTACTTGATCAATGCCCTCGCCCTCGCGCAGACCCGCTGTGTCAATGACATGCACGGGCACCCCTTCAATCTGAATGGTTTGTTGCACGACATCGCGCGTGGTGCCCGCAATGGGTGTGACGATGGCCAATTCGGCACCGGCCAAGGCATTGAGCAGCGAGCTTTTTCCAGCGTTGGGTTGGCCGGCAATAACCACCTTGATGCCTTCGCGTAACAGTGCGCCTTGCTGTGTGCGTTCTAGAACTTTGGACAACTGTGATTGCAAGCGATCGAGTTGCCCTTGGGCATCGGCCTTTTGCAAGAAATCAATTTCTTCTTCCGGAAAATCCAGAGTGGCTTCTACCAGCATGCGCAAGTGCACCAGCTTGTCGCGCAGCACATGAATTTCTTTGGAGAAGTCGCCGGCCAATGAGCGGCTGGCACTGCGTGCTGCAGCACCTGTCGAGGCATCGATCAAATCGGCAATGGCTTCGGCTTGTGCCAAGTCAATCTTGTCATTGAGAAATGCGCGTTGTGTGAACTCGCCTGGTTGTGCCAATCGCAAGCCCTGCAGAAATGGCATGCCGCTGACGGCGTTGACCTGGTTGGCGGCTTCTATGCATCGCGCCAATAGCAATTGCAAAACCACTGGCCCACCATGTGCTTGCAACTCGAGCACATCTTCGCCGGTGTACGAGTGTGGACCTGGAAAGAAGAGTGCCAAACCTTGGTCAATGGGTTCGCCCTGGGCATCGTTGAAGGGCAGGTAATGCGCCTGACGTGCGTGCAATGATTTGCCGCACAAAAAATCGGCCCAGTCTTTGAGCTTAGGGCCAGAAATGCGCACGATGCCCACCGCACCGCGGCCGGGCGCCGTGGCGATGGCGATGATGGGGTCTTGGTGGCGAGACAACATGGTGTGCTTGCAAGAATGAATGAGTGTGTTTCAAAGCAACAAGGCCGCATGAGCGGCCCTGTTGGAGATGCTGCTACTCAAGTGGTGACCGAGTAGCGGTTCATCGGCTCAATTGAATTTTGGCAGATTGAACTGTGGCGGTACACCCATGCGTGTGTTGATGACCCACTGCTGAGCAATTGACAAGATGTTGTTGGTAATCCAATACAGCACCAAGCCGGATGGGAAGAAGAAGAACATCACGCTGAAAATGAGGGGCATGAACCACATCATTTTGGCTTGCATGGGATCTGGCGGCGCGGGGTTAAGGGCCGTTTGTAACAAGGTGGACAAGGTCATGACCACGGGCAAGATGAAGTAAGGATCGGGCGCTGACAAATCTTGAATCCAGCCAATCCAAGGTGCATTGCGCATCTCGACAGAAGACAACAACACCCAATACAAAGCAATGAACACGGGGATTTGAACCATGATGGGGAAGCAGCCACCCATCGGGTTGACTTTTTCTTCACGGTAAATGCGCATCATCTCTTGCTGCATTTGTTGTGGGTTGTCTTTGAGGCGCTCGCGCATTTCCATGATGCGTGGGTTGATGGCTTTCATTTTGGCCATGCTGGCATAGGCCTTGGCATTGAGCCAATAGAACGCCAGTTTCAACAAAACGACCAAAGCCACGATAGACCATCCCCAGTTGTGCAAGAAGCCAAACAAACGGTCAAGCAACCAGTACAAAGGCTTGGCCAGCACGGTTAGCCAGCCATAGTCTTTCACCAGTTCCAAGCCTGGCGAAAGAACTTCCAACATTTTTTCTTCTTGCGGACCCACAAACAAAGTGGTGTCCAATGTTTTGGTTTGTCCGGGCGCGATGTCGCTAAATGGCGTGATCATGCCAACGGCGTACAAGTTGTTGTCGACCTTGCGCGCAAAGTTTTCACGCGCAGTGTTGTCGGGCAGCAACCAAGCGGAAGCAAAGTAATGCTGCACCATGGCCACATAGCCTTGTGGGCTGGTTTTTTCAAATTCAGCTTTGCTCTTTTCAATGTCGGTGAATTCGATCTTTTGGTACTTCTTGGCGTCGGTGTAAACCGCAGGGCCTGTGAAGGTGGAATAGAAGGAAGACTCGCCGTCGGGCTTGTTGCCATCGCGTACCAGCTGGACATAAAGCTGAGGTGATGCGGTCACGCTGCCGGTGTTGATCACTTGGTGAGCCACTTTGAGTGCGTAACTGCCCCGTGTGAGGGTGTAGGTTTTGACCAGCTTCACACCACCGACATCGGCCGATTCAAACTTCAGGCTCAATTCGTTTTGGCCGTCTTTCAAGGCGCGCTCGCCAGTGAACTTCATGGGCGTTTTGTGCGAAGCAAAGGCGCCGCCAATCAGGCCCGTCTGAGCAACATAAACGCGGGCCTTGCTTTCGTCGAGCAATACAAAAGGTTTCTTGTTGTCTTGCAAGTCGCTGAACTTGACAAACTCTGTACGCAACAAGCTGCCGCCTTCGGTGTCAAAACTGAGTTTCAAGACGTCGGTGCTGACCTCAATGCGTTCGCGAGGTGTGGCAACAACCGGTGCGGCAACGCCAGGCACTTGGGCCGGTCCTGCGGCTGCTGCGGCTGTGGGCGCACTTGCAACAGGGACGCCTGCCGGCGTGGCTGCATTGGCTTCAGGCGCCGTGGCTGTGACGGGTTTGGGGAAAAAAGTGGCTTTGTGACCGTTGTAGATCTGCCATTGGTCCCAAAGCAGAACCATGGAGAAGCCAAAGATGACCCATAAAAAGGTGCGGCGAATATCGTTCATGAAGACTTCTTCGAGGTGGGGTGAGTTAACGGGTGATGCAACAAACGCGAAAGCCACTGAGGCGCCTGTTCGGGCACCGGGTCATGACCGCCGTTGCACCAGGGGTGGCAACGGCCTAAGCGTTTGAGTGTGAGGTAGCTGCCGACACCTGCGCCATGTTGCTGGAGTGCATCCAGCGCATAAACGGAGCAGGTAGGCTCAAACCGACATGCCGATCCTAACCAAGGGCTGAGAAAAAGGCGATAGCCTTTCACAATGCCGATCAATAGTTTTTGGATCATGACTTGTTGGCTGCGCGTTCAAACAATTGCTCAAGCTCTTGCCTGACGGCCAGCTTGAGCATGGGTGAGGTGGCGCTGATGAATTGTTGGCGGTCAAAGCCAGATCGCAAGCGAACCACGTGGGCCGCGCAAGGCAGTCGCACTTCAAACTGCGCACTGACGGCGTAGATTTGACGCTTGATGGCATTGCGCGTGACTGCACGTTTGGCCCATCGCTTGGGCACCATGGCACCCAGCCAAACATCTTGAGAATGGAAGAGGGGGATGTGCGCGCCTGATGACTCAGGCGTTGCCTGGGGCTGGCTTTCGGGCAGCTTAAGGCGATGCAAAGCGAAATGTGGGGTGCGAGAAACCGTGCCACCAGCGAGGGTGGCCTGGAATTGAGGGCGGGTTTTTAAACGCTGCACACCACTGCCGAGTCATGAATTTGCTCAGCAGCCAAGCCATGAGAGGGCTAGCGGAGGGGCTAGGCTCACGTGGCAACTGCGATTAGGCAGCCAGACGCTTGCGGCCTTTGGCGCGGCGTGCATTGATCACAGCGCGGCCGCCACGTGTCTTCATGCGGACCAAAAAGCCATGTGTGCGTGCGCGTCGTGTTTTAGAAGGTTGGTAAGTGCGTTTCATTTTGAGTCGTTCCTGATGACAGCCCCCCAAAACCACATGGTTCTTTTTGGAGGAAACCGGCGATTATCGCAAACTTTCCAGGGGCTGGCAAACCCTATGGCCTCACGGCCTCGAAAAAATCCGTGTTTCAGTTCAAATATTCTGGTTTATGATGCCCCAAGCCCTTCAAACTGCATGTGGATAAACTCTTGATAAAGTGATTTTGAACGCCATGAATTTTCAAACTGTCCACACCCAAGGCAAGCACGCATGAGCAACGGACAGCACCCTCACGACGCCGACGATGCAGGCCAGGCGCTCTGGCAAGTCTGCCTAGACGAGCTGTCTCAGGAGATGCCTGAGCAACAGTTCAATACGTGGATCAAACCCCTCACCGCGCAAGTATCTGACGACCTGTCCAAGGTCACTTTGTACGTGGCCAACCGTTTCAAATTGGACTGGATTCGGGCGCAGTACAGTGCCAAGTTGGCCGACGTGCTGTCCCGTTTGCATGGCCAAAAAATTCAAATTGAGTTAGCGCTTGCTACCAGAGAAGTGCAAGGAAAAACGGCATTTTCAATGGCCAAAGCGGCATTGGAGGCCCGTCCAGAAACGGTGGAGGTGCCCGATGAGGCGCCAGCCGATGGGCATCGCCATCGCCTGAACACGGCACTCACCTTTGACACCTTGGTCGAGGGCTCGGCCAACCGCATGGCGCGCGCTGCAGCCATGCACGTGGCCACCATGCCTGGCCATCTTTACAACCCGCTGTTCATTTATGGTGGCGTGGGTTTGGGCAAGACCCATTTGGTCCATGCGGTGGGCAATAAGTTACTGGCCGACAAGCCCGATGCCAAAGTTCTCTACATTCACGCTGAACAATTTGTATCAGATGTGGTTAAAGCCTATCAGCGCAAAACTTTTGACGAGTTCAAGCACCGCTACCACTCACTCGACTTGCTGCTGATTGACGATGTGCAGTTCTTTGCCAACAAAGACCGCACCCAAGAAGAATTCTTCAACGCCTTTGAGGCGCTGCTGGCCAAAAAATCGCACATTGTGATGACCAGCGACACCTATCCCAAAGGCTTGGCCGACATCCATGAGCGATTGGTCTCGCGTTTTGATTCGGGACTCACGGTGGCCATAGAGCCGCCCGAGCTTGAAATGCGCGTGGCCATTCTGATCAACAAAGCCATCAGCGAGGGCAGCGTCATGCCCGAAGAGGTGGCCTTCTTTGTCGCCAAGAACGTGCGCTCTAACGTGCGCGAACTGGAAGGCGCCTTGCGCAAAATTTTGGCGTATTCACGTTTCAACCAGAAGGAAATTTCCATCCAGTTGGCACGTGAAGCCCTGCGCGACCTGCTGTCGATTCAAAACCGCCAGATCAGCGTTGAAAACATCCAAAAAACGGTGGCCGATTATTACAAGATCAAGGTCGCCGACATGTATTCCAAAAAGAGACCTGCCAGCATTGCGCGGCCGCGGCAAATTGCCATGTATTTGGCCAAAGAGTTAACCCAAAAGAGCTTGCCCGAGATTGGCGAGCTGTTTGGCGGCCGCGATCACACCACCGTCTTGCATGCCGTGCGCAAAATCAGTGCCGAGCGTCAGCAACTGACCGAGCTGAACCAGCAATTGCACGTTTTGGAGCAAACCCTCAAAGGCTAAATGAGGGGCCGGAATGAAGCCCCTCAAAAAGGGCTTGACCGGGGGGGTGGTCGAGCCCCTCTAAAGAATGCCGAATTAAGCGGCCAAAAGCTCAATTTAGGCCCAAAAATCAGCGAAAATCTAGGGGCTCCCAAATTCCAAATTGGGGCCCCCCGAAAACAGAGGAAGACATGATCGTACTGAAGGCCACCCA
>JACCDI010902314.1_pt1 | contig 11761 bp, 11 predicted proteins | sample 7442791 | NCBI WGS metagenome assembly JACCDI01 (sample SAMN15323434, study PRJNA562643) | freshwater metagenome | isolation source: river surface water | place: USA:Blue River Watershed | collected 2017-08-15
ATCGTCTCGGCCACGCCATAAAGCGCCACGAACCCGCCAAAGCGCGGGCCGTCCGATGCGCCCAAGAGCACCTCATAGAGTGCCTTGAACCAGTCGCGCAGCGGCTCAAACCCGTGATCCTTGCCCACAGCGAAAACCATGGATTGCAGCGCATCGGCATCCAGCCCGCCGTCCCATGCGGCAAGGCGTGCGCGCAGATCGACCATGGCGGCGCGTTCCTGATCATTGGGAAGGCGGAATACCCGGTTCGGGGCGATCTTGTCGGCAAAGTAGCGCACGGCAAAGCCCGCCGCCGCGTCCAGATCAGGGTGCGTCTCAGGCGAGGCTTCGGGCGCATAGGCGCGGATATAACCCCACAGCCCCTTGGCATCCTTTGCCCCGGCGACCGAAGCGAGGTTCAGAAGCATCGAGAACGGCACCACCATCTTGGACTCGGGCGGGTTGCCGGAATGGATGTGCCAGACCGGGTTGTTCACCTGACCCTCCACATCCTGCGTCGGATAGGCGCGGAGTTGCTGGTGATATTCGTCCACCGCACGCGGGATCACGTCGAAATGCATCCGCTTCGCCGTCTTGGGCTTTTGATACATGAAGTAGGACAGCGACTCCGTCGCGGCATAGCTCAGCCATTCGTCGATGGTCAGGCCGTTGCCCTTGGACTTGGAGATCTTCTGGCCCTGATCGTCAAGGAACAGCTCATAGGTCATGTGGTTGGGCTTGCGCCCGCCCAGAACCTCGCAAATCCCGTCATAGATCGGGGTGTTGGTGGAATGGTCCTTGCCATACATTTCAAAGTCCACATCCAGCGCCGCCCAGCGGGCGCCGAAATCGGGCTTCCATTGCAGCTTCACGTTGCCGCCCGTGACCGGCAGGGTCCATTCGCGGCCATCCTCGTCGTCAAAGGTGATGGTCGCATCCTTGGCGTTCACCTCTTTCATCGGGACATAAAGCACCCGGCCCGTTTCCGGATGGATGGGAAGGAAGGCGGAATAGGTTTTCTGCCGCTCATCGCGCAAGGACGCCAGCATGATCGCCATGATCGCATCGTAACGCTCGGCCGCCAGCCGCAGCGTGTCATCAAAGCGGCCCGACTTGTAGAAGTCGGTCGCCGAGATGAACTCATACTCGAACCCGAAGGTATCCAAGAACCGCCGCAGCATGGCGTTGTTGTGATGGCCGAAGCTGTCATACTCGCCATAGGGGTCGGGGACCGAGGTCAGCGGCTTTTGCATGTGCTGGCGCAGCATGTCCTGTTGCGGCACGTTTTCCGGCACCTTGCGCATGCCGTCCACATCGTCGGAAAAACAGATCAGACGGGTCGGGATGTCGCTGATGATCTCGAACGCGCGGCGGATCATCGTCGTGCGCGCCACCTCGCCGAAGGTGCCGATATGGGGCAGGCCGGACGGGCCGTAACCCGTCTCGAACAGGACATAGCCCTTGGCCGGTGCCTTCTTTTCAAAGCGTTTGAGGATCGCCCGCGCCTCTTCAAAGGGCCATGCTTTCGATTTCATCGCGGCGTCACGCAGGGCAGACATCGGCAATCCTCAAGGAAACGTGCGGAAACCCCATGTCGCCGCAGCCCCCGTCCTCTATTGCCGCCCCCGCCCCGCGTCAATAATCATGGGGCAAACAGAAAGGATCACATCATGTCTGACTCGCCCCCGTCGATGTCCCCGCAGGATGCGCTGGTCGCCGTGATGATCGCGGTCTCTGCGTCGGACGAACAGTTGCGGACGGCCGAACTGGTGGCCATCCAACGCATCGTCAACCATGCGCCGATCTTCGCGGGCTATGACAGCGACCGTATCCGCCAGATCAGCCAGACCGTCTTTGACCTGTTCGAAGAGGAAGACGGGCTGGACGCCCTCTTTGGCCTGATCCGCGACGCCCTGCCCGAACGCCTGAATGAAACCGCCTATGCGCTGGCCTGTGACGTGGTGGCCGCCGATGGCAAGCTGCCCGACATGGAGCTGCGCATGCTAGAAGAGGTGCGCGAGGAATTGGCGGTGGACCGCCTGCACGCCGCCGCCATCGAATGGGGCGCAAGGGTCAGGCACCTGCGCGCCTGACCTTTCCGGATTATTGGCCCCGGCCAAAGGTCATCACGGCCCTTCGGGATAATCGATCTCGATCTCGATCCGGCGATTCTTGGCGCGGCCTTCTTCGGTGGTGTTGTCGGCGATGGGCTGCGTCTCGCCCTTAGACACGGCGTCAATCCGCGTGGGATCGACCACTCCGCTGCCAACCAGTTCGCGCACGACCGCGGCGGCCCGCGCAGAGCCAAGACCGAGGTTGTCGACAAAGGGCGACCCGCCCCCCAGCGGGACGTTGTCGGTATGTCCGGTGACCTTGATGGTCACCTCTGGCGACAGGGCGCTGGTCACGATGCGGCCGAGCAGGTCCCGCGCCTCATCCGTCAGATCGGCGGAGCCAGAGACGAAGCCGCCGCCCTGTCCCACCGTGACCACGACCGTGCCGTCACGCCGCTCCAACGTGACCAGGCCACTGGCCAATTCCTGTTCCAGCGCGACGGACAGCTTTGCCTTGGCAAAACCGGGGCTGCGACCGGGGCCAGAGGCATTGCCACCCTCGCCACCCTGACCCACCTCACCCTCGGCCAGAGCGGTGGTGCCGTTCGCGGGTTGGGTGTCTTCGGCGGGGTCGGACTCCTGCGCGGCCTCACCTGCCGCCTGCTGCGCCGCGGACTCAGGGACGGGTTCCGCGACGGTTCCCGCTGCCTTGGCCAAGGCTTCAGCCACGGCCTTGGCGTCTGGCTGGCCTTCGCCTTCGGGCAGACGCAGGGTGACGGTGGTATCGCCTTGCTCCACCTTCACCTCGCCATTCGCCAGGGCCTCCATCAGCGCCTCGGCGGCAGCCCGCGCGTCCTTGCGTGCCTGATCCTCGGGCTTTTCATCGGTCTCGGGTGAGGCCGATCCAGAGGGCGGCTCCGCCTCCCCCGGACCATCGCCGTTGCCGGGCGCGAAATCGAGTTCAAGGACCGATCCCGGCCCGGTTTCCTTCATGATCGGCGCGATCATCGAGGAGCCGAAGGTTTCGCGCATCGACCCGGCCATCTTTTCAAAGGACGGCTCGTCGAACTTGGCAAAGCCAAGGATCAGCACGAAGAAGGCCATCAGGTTCGTGGCGATATCGGCGAATGTGGCCAACCATGCCGGGGCACCGACCGGCGGGCATTTCGGGCAGTCGTCATCGTCGTCATCGTCGACGACAGGGGGCATGCCCCCCTTGACCGGCAATTGCCGCACGTTCGATGCCATGTCAGGCCGCCATCAGCTTTTCCTGCGCCTTGGGCGGCAGGACGGCGATCATGTTTTCCTGCACATTGCGCGGACTTTCCCCGCGGGCGATGCCGCGCAGGCCCTCGATCACCATTTGCCGATAGGCCACCTCATCACCGGTGAGACCTTCCAGCTTGACGAGGATCGGACCGAAAATGACGTTCGCCACCAGAGCACCATAGAGTGTCGTCAGCAGCGCCACCGCCATCGATGGACCGATGGACTTCGGGTCGGACATGTTGCCCAGCATCAGCACCAGACCGATCAGCGTGCCGACCATCCCCATGGCCGGACCGTAATCGACCCATGCCTTCACGGCGGCCTGATTGGCCTCGTGGCGCGATTTCATCGCCTTGATTTCCATCTTCAACTGCTTGGTCAACTTCGCTTCATCCGCGCCGTCGACCAGCATTTGCAGGCCCTTTTCGCAGAACTTGTCCGGCACCGCCTGACCTTCCAGCGCCATCATCCCGTCCTTGCGCGCGATGGTGGACAATTCGACCATACGCTCGATCAGCGTCTCGACGGGCGGGACAGAGGATTTGAACGCTTTTCCCATCGCCTTGAAATGGCTCAGAAAGACATCCATCGGCTTGGTCAGCATCACCACGAAAACGGTTCCGCCAAACACGATCACGATAGAGGCATAGTCAACGAAAGGTGCCACGCCCCCGGCATAGATCATGGACCCGACAATCATCACGGTTGCCCCGATGATGCCGACAAGAGTTGCGATATCCATGTCTACCCCGTTTCCAGACGCACCCGACGGGGTCTAGAACGCCGGAAACACCCGCGCTGTTAGCGGGGATCGCCAATCAGGCGTAAAGCGCCGCCCAGCGGCCAAGCAGGTCGCGCTGCAATCCGCGCGCCCGGCGCAGCCATGCCTTGCCGCCGGGCGGGCTTTCACGCTCGGCCATGCTCAACCCGTCGCGGCGTTTGGTATCGGCAGACAGGATGGCAAAGACCAATTCGCGGCCCGAGGCAGGCTGGATATAGCCCACAAGGGTAGAGGCAAAGTTCAGCGTCCCGGTCTTGCCGATCACCTTGACCGGACCGCCAAGGCCTTCTTCACCCTCTTCCGGCGCACCCAGATTGCGCAGCACCGCCTTGAAGGTCGGCGCCATCGGCGTGGCCTGCGCGGCGACCAGGGCGCGCACGAATTCCTGTGCGCTGATGCGGGATGCCGCCCCCAGTCCGGAATGGTCAACAAACTTGCCCCGCGCGCCCAGACGGTCCGCCGCCCACTCGGTCATCGCCGATCCCGAGGCCGCCAGCCGCCCGGCACCAGAGGCGGACAGCCCCATCACCTCGGCCGTGAGGTTGGTGGAATGGCGCAGCATGCCGCGCAGCACATCAGGCAGCGGGTCCGATCCGAACTGCGCCAGCACCTGCCCCGCCGGGCGCTGCCCCACGAGGGCCGGCGCAGGCAAGTCGATTCCCTGCGCGCGGGCCAGCACATGGAACACCTCGGCCGCATAGCGCCCCGGATGGCGCACCGGCAACCACCGGCTGCCGCCTTTGCCCAAGGCGGCAGCGGCGACGGTCCATTCCTCGGCCTCTTGGCCGTTGCGATAGGTGAAGAGGGGGGTTTCGCGGTCTGCCACCGACACCCGCGCCATGCTGACGGGGGGAACGAAGCGTTCCCCGCGCGCATCGACAGACGTGCCCCAGCCGCCTTTCTGGCGCTTCCATTCAAAATAGACGCGGTTGAAATTAAGGTTCAGGCCCGAGATGGCAGGGTTGTAGCCGACATAATCGGGCTGGTCGGTGCTGATCTCGTCAATCTCGGGCAGGGCGCCGTCCCAGACCAGAAAACGCCCGGTGCAGCCGCGCACGCCCGCACCTTTCAGCGCCGCCACCAGATCGCCCAGATCATCGGTGTCCAGCAAGGGATCACCCGATCCCGCAAGCACCAGATCGCCCTGCACGAGGCCACCGGCCATCGGTCCTGTCGCCAAGACCTGCGTGACAAAGCGATGCCCGGTCCCCAACCGCTCCAATGCGAACAGCGTGGTGATCGTCTTGGCCGTGCTGGCCGGGGGCAAGGCGGTATCGGGTTCGACCGCCTCCAGCACCTGACCGCTGCGCGCATCGGCAACGACAAGCCCGGTCGCACCGCCCAGATTGGCAGCCGCCACCAGCGCCGCCGCGTCCGGCCCCGCCGCACGTTGCCGAGCGGCGTCACTGCCGGGCCGGGCCTTGGGGCGCGTTTCCGCCCAAACCGGGGCAGCTGCCACTCCGGCCAAAAGCCCGCCCAAGACGCCACGCCGTGAAATCATCACCCACCCCCGCTGTGTTGCGGCAAAGGTTACGTGCGACGCAGACCCTTTATCAAGCGCGCCGAGACAAAGCGGTCAGCCCCGCCACTCTCCCCGCGCGCGGATGGCGCTTGAGGAACTGCCATCCATGGGCAAATTCACGAAACACCACGCCGGGGCGGCGCGGTTGCGCAACACCTCGCCCCGGTCCACACCGTGTTCGCCAAAGATCCGCGCGGCGCGACTGCTGCGCGCGGCCACGCCCCAACCCGGACGGGCCAAGACGCCGACGGGCACCATGCGCAAGATATCCTGCCAATGGTTCCAGCGGTCGAACTGCACCAGATTGTCCGCCCCCATCAGCCAGACGAACCGCACGCCGGGATAGATCGCCTTCAGCCGCTGGATCGTCTGCGCGGTAAAGCGCGTGCCCAGACGGCTTTCCAGATCGGTCACCGTCACGCGCGGATCGTGCATCACCGCCCGCGCCCGCGCCATCCGGTCAGCCAAGGGCGCAGGACCGCGTGCCTTCAGCGGGTTGCCGGGACTGACCAGCCACCACACCCGGTCCAGACCCATGCGCTTGAGCGCCTCACGCGTGATATGGACATGACCAGCATGGGCCGGATCAAACGACCCGCCCAACAACCCGATCACCATGCCCCGGCGCGCCGGGGGAAAGCCTGCCCGCACGCCAAAGCCTCCCTCGCGCAGATACGGGCCGAAGGGGAAGCACCCCAAGTTGCCCTTGTCCAGCATTATCGCTACATGTGCCCCCAATCATCGGATTCAGGAGCGGCGGAATGGCCTCGTATCAATACGTCTATCACATGGACGGTGTGTCCAAGACCTATCCGGGCGGGAAAAAGGTGTTCGAGAACATCCGCCTGAACTTCCTGCCCGGCGTCAAGATCGGCGTCGTCGGCGTCAACGGCGCGGGGAAATCCACCCTGCTGCGCGTGATGGCGGGCTGGGACAAGGATTTTCAGGGCGAGGCCTGGGCCGCCAAGGGCGCCAAGGTCGGCTACCTGCCCCAGGAACCCAAGCTGGAAGAAGCCCTGACGGTGCGTGAAAACGTCAAGCTGGGCGTGGCGGAAAAGCAGGCCAAGCTGGACCGTTACAACGAACTGGCGATGAACTACTCGGACGAAACCGCCGAAGAGATGGCCCAGCTACAGGACGTGATCGACGCCGAAAACCTGTGGGAACTGGACAACCAGATCGACATCGCGATGGAAGCCCTGCGCTGCCCGCCCGATGACGCCAATGTGGCCACCCTGTCAGGCGGCGAGCGTCGCCGCGTCGCGCTGTGCAAGCTGCTGCTTGAAGCGCCCGACATGCTGCTGTTGGACGAACCGACCAACCACCTTGACGCCGAGACCATCGCTTGGCTGCAAAAGCACCTGATCGAATACAAGGGCACGATCCTGACGGTCACCCACGACCGTTATTTCCTTGACGACATCACCACGTGGATTCTGGAACTGGAACGTGGCCGCGGCCTGCCGCATGAGGGCAACTATTCCTCGTGGCTGGATGCCAAGGCCAAGCGACTGGCGCAGGAAGCCCGCGAAGACAAGGCCAAGCAAAAGGTTCTGGAAAAGGAACTGGAATGGATTCGCGCCGGGGCCAAGGCCCGTCAGGCCAAATCCAAGGCCCGTATCTCGGCCTATGAAAAGATGGCTGACGAATCGATCAAGGATCTGGTCGGGCGCGCGCAGATCATCATCCCGCATGGACCGCGTCTGGGGTCCAAGGTCATCGAGTTCGAAAATGTCTCGAAGGCGATGGGCGACAAGCAACTGATCGAGAACCTGTCCTTCTCGCTGCCGCCGGGCGGCATCGTCGGCGTGATCGGCCCCAACGGTGCGGGCAAATCCACGCTGATGAAGATGATCACCGGTCAGGAAAAGCCCGACACCGGCACGATCACGCTGGGCGAGACCGTGCAACTGTCCTACGTGGACCAGTCCCGCGATTCGCTGGACCCGAACAAGAACGTCTGGGAAGAGATCTCGGACTCGCTCGACATCGTGGTGCTCGGCGACGCCGAGGTGAACAGCCGGGCCTATTGCTCCTCGTTCAACTTCAAGGGGTCGGACCAGCAGAAAAAGGTCGGCATCCTGTCGGGCGGGGAACGCAACCGCGTCCACATGGCCAAGCTGTTGAAATCCGGCGGCAACGTGTTGCTGTTGGACGAACCGACCAACGATCTGGACGTGGAAACGCTGCAAGCGCTGGAAGCCGCGATCGAAGAATTCGCGGGCTGCGCGGTCATCATCTCGCACGACCGCTTCTTCCTTGACCGTCTTTGCACGCATATCCTCGCCTTCGAGGGCGATGCCCATGTCGAATGGTTCGAAGGCAACTTCGAGGCCTATGAACAAGACAAGATCCGCCGCCTTGGCGCGGATTCGGTCGAACCCAAGCGCGTGAAGCATAAGAAGTTCTCGCGCTGATCCAACCGCCGCACCAGCGGCGCATCAACAACGCGCGGCGCGGCGGCCACAGTCGGGCCGCGCCGCAGCGCAGCGCCTTGCGCGCGGTCCGTGACGCGGCGTTAATGGTGCCCGCCCGCATTCCGCCCGCGAATCGTCCCTTCTTCAGGTGCCCGCCATGACTGTCGTCAGACCGCTTGTCCTTTGCATCGCTGCCACCCTGTCCTGCGCTGCGCCCGCATCGGCACAGACCCTCGTGTTTGAAGGGTTCCAGACGGTGAACCGCTTTGACGTCACCGGGGCCGCAGTGGAATATCGCTTTTCGCCTTTCCGCGAGAAGAACGGCACCGCCTATTCGGTCATCCTGCGCGGCATGTATGACAGCGGCGACAATGGCTGGCTGGGGGCGGGCCTGCACATCCGCCACGACTACGCCAGCGGCTGGTTCGTCGAAGGCGCGACGATGCCGGGCTATTACGACCACTCCGGCCCGGCCTATTACCTTGGCTCTGAACTGGAATTCTTCAGCTATGTCGGCGTCGGCCGCCGTCTGGGAGATGCCAATTTCGTCTCGGTCATGTTCGGGCATCTGTCGAACGCCAACACGGGCGACATCAACCCGGGCCGCAACTCTGTCTCGGTCCGGTTCGGCACAAGTTTCTGATCGCGGAACCGCGCTGCGGGTCTTGGGTTGGGATGCGCGCGGGCCAGTGCCCGCCCCACCCTGACCGGAGGTCTGACATGCGTGGCATCCTTGCGTGGCTGATCGGGATTCCGATCCCGATCATCATCCTTCTCTACTTTCTGGACGTGTTTTGATCGCGCTGGCGCGATCCGGGACAAGGGGCCGCATCGGCGGCTCCCTGCAAATCTTGCCGTTTTCCCTTGCTTTTGTGGACAGCCGCCCCCATATCTTTGCGGCGACGTTATCTCTACTCGACTTCTGTCTTCGGATTTTCCGGCCACAGCATCGACCAGGCTGACGGGGCCAAAGCCGCCGCATGGTGCGGGCGGCACACTGACAGGAGACTTCACGATGGCCAAGGGCACCGTGAAATGGTTCAATGAAACCAAAGGCTACGGCTTCATCGCCCCGGAAGGCGGCAAGAAGGACGTGTTCGTGCACATCACCGCGCTGGAACGCGCTGGTCTGCGCGGTCTGAAGGACGGCCAAGCCGTGACCTTCGACATCGAATCCGGCCGTGACGGCCGCGAATCCGCGACCAACCTGTCTCTGGCCTGATCCGGGACATACGGTCGTCCGCCGCTCCCAAGGGATCGGCAGGACCAACCGCAGGGAATTCAAACGGGGCGCACCGGAAACGGCTGCGCCCCGTTGCTTTTGGCGGCATCGGGTTTGGCCATCACGGCATTCGCCAAGAGGTAGTCGCGCGTCACCCGTGCGGTCAGCCGGGACAGCGGCTTGCGCAGCAGAACGGGATCAAGGCGCGGATTGCAGGGGAAGATCTGCTCTGTCAGCCCTTTCAGCAGGATCACCACAGGCAGGCGGGGGCCATCGGCCATGATCCGCTGCGCCAGCGCCAGCGCCTCGGCCACACCGCCGCAATGGTCGCCGTCCAGCACAAGCGCCCCCAACCGCACCCCGTCCGCCGCATCCTGCGCCGTCCAGCATTGCGCCGCCGCACCATCCTCGGTCAGGCGGTCCAGCAGCGTCTCGGCCTCAGCCGGGGCCGCCACGACAAGGTAATCAACATCATGCCGCCCCTGTGGGAGGCCTGTAAGTCCGTCCAACATGTTCCACACCACCACGTCAAAAAGGACTGGTCGGGACAGCCCGACACAACCTTTATTAACGACCCACACAGCCACGGGTTTAACCGCAAGGTGATTGCGGTTCCAGTGAAAGCGCGACACTCTGCGATCATGACCGTGGATCCCTACGAAACCCTTATCGACGCCGCGACCTGGGCCTTCATCCGCCAGACCGATGCGGCCTATCCGCCCGACACCGCCTCGCTGTCCATCGCCGACCAGCGCGCGATCTATGACCGGATGTGCCGTGCCTTCCACCGGGGATATCCCGACGGCGTGACCGCGACGGATCACCCCTTCGGTGGCGTTCCCTGCCGCCACTATCCGGGCACGGGCGGGACGGTGATCTATTTCCATGGCGGTGGCTATGTGGTGGGCGGGTTGCACAGCCATGACGATGTCTGCGCCGAACTCCGCGCCGCGACGGGCCTGCATGTCGTCAGCGTCGATTACCGCCTCTGCCCGGAACATCCCCATCCCGCCGCATTTGACGACGCGCTGTCCGCCACCCGCGCCATCGCGGCAGCTCTGCCGGGGCCGATCCTGCTGGCGGGCGACAGCGCCGGGGGCAATCTTGCCGCCGCGACCGCGCAGGCCATCGGACGCCGGGGCGCTTTGGGGATTGCCGGGATGGTGCTGATCTATCCGGGGCTTGGCGGAAACCGCCAAACAGGCAGCTATGTCACCCACGCCCATGCGCCGATGCTGACGGCGGCGGATGTCGAATTCTATGCCGGAATCCGCCATGCCGGGGCCGAACCCGCACCCGATCCCACCTTCGCGCCGCTGTCGGACAACGATTTCAGCGGCCTGCCGCCGACCTTGTGCATCGCTGCCGAATGTGACCCGCTCGCCGATGATGCCGCCGCCTACGCCGCAAGGCTGCGCGCTGCGGGAGGACGCGCCCATGCCGTCACCGAAACGGGCCTCGTGCACGGCTACCTGCGCGCCCGCGCCACTGTTCCCCGCGCGGCTGCAAGTTTTTCCCGCATCACCAACGCCCTGACGGAGTTCGCCGCAGGTCGTTGGCCCTTCGGAGACGCCCCATGAACGCCCCCCTGCCCAACCTGACCCATTGGAAAGAGCGTTGCGATCTGGCCGCCGCCTTTCGCTGGACTGCCCGGCTAAACATGCATGAGGCGGTCGCCAACCACTTCTCGCTGGCCGTGAACCCAAGTGGCACCCGCTTCCTGATCAACCCCAACGGACGCCATTTCAGCCGGATCACCGCCTCGGGCCTGATTGAACTGGATGCGGATGATCCTGAAACGATGAACCGCCCCGATGCGCCCGATCCCACCGCTTGGGGTCTGCACGGGTCCATCCACCGCGCCTTGCCGCATGCGCGGTGTCTGATGCATGTGCATTCCACGCATGCGACCGTGCTGGCCAGCCTTGCCGACAGCCGCCTTCCGGCCATCGACCAGAACTCTGCCATGTTCCACAATCGCCAAGTGGTGGATGACCACTACGGCGGGATGGCCTTTGCCGAAGAGGCCGCGCGCTGCGCCAACCTGCTGCGTGATCCCAAGATCACCACCATGATCATGGGCAATCACGGCGTGCTGATCGTGGGTCAGACCGTCGCGGAGACGTTCAACCGCCTCTACTACTTTGAACGCGCGGCAGAGACCTATATCCGAGCCCTGCAAACCGGCAAACCATTGCGCTACCTGTCAGAAGAGATCGCCGAAAAGACAGCGCAGGAATGGGAGGCCTATCCCAACGCGGCCGATCATTTCCTGAACGAAATCCGCGCGATGCTGGATGAGGACGGACAGTCCTACGCCACCTGATGTGACCTCGGCTTCGCCTCGTCAGACCATGAAAGGCGCGGCCTTCATCGTATCCGGCACCGCAACGCCCATCCGGGTCAGGATCGACGGCGCCAGCGCCAACTGGTCCAAGAGAACGTCCTTTGCGGGCATTTCGGCATCGCCGAAGTAGTAGAACGCGAAATCCTGCTGCAATTCGCCCGCCCCGCCAT
>JACCDI010017365.1_pt1 | contig 11760 bp, 13 predicted proteins | sample 7442791 | NCBI WGS metagenome assembly JACCDI01 (sample SAMN15323434, study PRJNA562643) | freshwater metagenome | isolation source: river surface water | place: USA:Blue River Watershed | collected 2017-08-15
GGTGCCAAACGATCCCGTCGATATGAGCTCTCGGGAATCATCAGCCTGTTATCCCCGGCGTACCTTTTATCCGTTGAGCGATGATCCTTCCACTCGGGATCACCGGATCACTATGGCCGACTTGCGTCTCTGCTCGATTTGTCAATCTCACAGTCAGGCAGGCATATACCATTGCGCTCTACAACAAGAAAATCTTGCTTGAGCCTACCATTGCGCGCCTCCGTTACTCTTTAGGAGGCGACCGCCCCAGTCAAACTACCGCCTATACACTGTCCCAATTAGGTGAGCGCAATTTTAATTTAAGGGTGGTATTTCATGGACGCATAAGCTCCCACCTATTCTACACAAAAATAAAAATCACGCAATGTATAATCATAGTAAAGGTGCACGGGGTCTTTCCGTCTAACTGTAGGTAAACCGCATCTTCACGGCTATTTCAATTTCACTGAGTCTATGTTGGAGACAGCGGAGAAGTCGTTACACCATTCATGCAGGTCGGAACTTACCCGACAAGGAATTTCGCTACCTTTGGACCGTCAGAGTTACAGCCGCCGTTTACTGGGGCTTCGGTTCAATGCCTAAGCATCTTGCCTTAACCTTGCAGCACCGGGCAGGTGTCAGTCCCAATACATCTTCTTTCGAATTGGCTGAGACCTGTGTTTTTATTAAACAGTCGCTACTCCTACTTTAATGCTAACCCAATCTGAAGTATTAATCCAAATCAGGTCACTCCTTCTTCCGAAGTTACAGAGCTAGTTTGCCGAGTTCCTTCAACATAGTTCTCTCAACGCCTGAGTATATTCTACTCGTCCACCTGTGTCGGTTTCCAGTACGGTATACGAGAAGGCTATTTCCTGAGACCTCTAAAAAACCGTTTTTTAAACCAGTAAAAAACGATAGTCTTTAAGATCTGTCGCCAAACTCTTCCCATCAAAGTACACTTTCGTTTTCTTCTAAGGGGCCGTATCACTTCGTTGATTTTTCAAATTGCAACGAAAACCTTGGACTTACGGCGACAACTTTTTAAGTTGTTTAACGCTACTCATGCCAATATTCTCACCTCTGATATCTCCAAAACCTCTAACGAGAATTTCTTCACCGACTTACAGAGCGTTCCGCTACCATCTCCTAATTAATAGGAAGAATCTGTTGCTTCGGTCAATAGTTTCAGCCTCTCTACATCTTTGACGCAAAAAAACTCGATCAGTGAGCTATTACGCTTTCTTTAAAGGATAGCTGCTTCCAAGCTTACCTCCTGATTGTCTACATTTTTTCACTATCTTTCTCACTTAACTATTGTTAAAGACCTTATCAATCAGTCTGGGCTGTTTCCCTCTTGACTTTGGACCTTAGCGCCCAAAGTCTGTCTGCACAAAATATTATCCGTATTCGGAGTTTATTAACATTTAGTAAGCTTATTGAAACCCCCGCATATTAACAGTCCTCTACCCCAGATAAAATTTTTTATGCGCTCTACTTAAATAGATTTCGCGGAAAACCAGCTATCACTAAGTTTGATTAGCCTTTCACTCCTAACTACAAGTCATCTAAATCTCTTGCCACAGACATTAGTTCGGCCCTCCAAGTTGTGTTACCACAATCTCTTCAGCCTGCTCATAGTTAGATCACTTAGCTTCGGGTCTTATATTTTTGACTAAACGCCTTATTCAGACTTGCTTTCGCTACGTCTAATCGTATTCTTAAACTTGCCAAAAATATAAAGTCATTGGCCCATTATACAAAAGGTACGTCGTCACCTCGAAAGGCTCCGACCGTTTGTAAGCATAAAGTTTCAAGTTCTTTGCACACTCGAAAGTTCTTTTTCACCTTTCCCTCACGGTACTTGTTCACTATCGGTGATTAGGGAGTTTTAGGCTTTGAGGGTAGATCCCCAATCTTCGAACAAATGTATCATATATTCGTCCTACTTCCTATTAAAAAAAAAAGATTACTTTACAGGACTGACACCTTCTACGGATTTCAAACAATCTTTTTTTTTAAGCCTAAACCGCTTTCGCTCGCCACTACTTACGGTATCTCGGTTGATTTCTCTTGCCTTGATTACTAAAATGTTTTGCTTCATCAAGTTAGCTGTCTAGCTATACTAGAAAATTTCTCCATGGCGATCAGAGTTCATAGATTCTTCTCATCTCTGCTTTATGCATTGCACATCCGCCTACTCCTAATCCCAAGGTATCCACTTTATGCCCTTAAAGGTCAAAGGGGGAATCGAACCCCCATCAAAAGATTTGCAATCTTCTACATTACCATTATGTTATCTGACCTGAAATAGATTTGATACCATCTATCACATCTTACAGGACTCGAACCTGTAACCTACAACTTAGAAGGTTGCTGCTCCATCCATTTGAGCTAAAGATGCGAAAAATAATAATATTAAAAGAAATATTTAAACACTATAAAGAATTAATTATTTTATATTTTTGTTCCAACCGCACGTTCCCGTACGATTACCTTGTTACGACTTCATCCCAGTTACTAATCCCTCAATGGTCAGATTTCTCTAATATAACAGTTAAATATTATTACTCTTGTAATAACGTAAAAACTGTCACAAAAGTTAAAACACAGACTTCAAGCGGAATTAACTCCCAGCATGTGACGGGCGGTGTGTACAGGATCAAGGTACATTTTCACCGTGACGTGCTGATTCACGATTACTTGTGATTCCACCTTCATATAGGCGAGTTGCAGCCTATAATCTGAACACGGTAACATTTCAAGATTTGCTCAAATTCGCATTTTTGCTTCTTTTTGTCGTTACCATTGTAGTACGCGTGTAGCCCAGTTCATAAGGGCCATGAGGGTTTGACGTCATTCCAACCTTCCTCTAACTTTTCGTTAGCTGTTTTCTTTGAGTGGAAAAATTAGAATATATTCAAATTCTTTACCAACAAAGAATTGGAGTTGCGCTCGTTAAAGGACTTAACCAAACATCTCACGACACGAGCTGACGACAACCATGCAACACCTGTAAAATTAGATATAAGAGAATACTCTTATAATCCTTAAAATAACCTTCGTTATTAGGTCTAATTCTATGTCAAGAACTGGTAAGGTTCTGCGCGTATTATCGCATTAAACCGCATACTCCACCACTTGTGTAGATCCCCGTCAATTCCTTTGAGTTCCAATCTTGCGATCGTACTTCCCAGGCGGAGTACTTAACGCGTTAGCTGTACACCAAGAAAATTCCTAATGTTAGTACTCATCTTTGACAGCGTAGACTACTAGGGTATCTAATCCTGTTTGCTCCCTACGCTTTCGTTCCTCAACGTCAGTATAAGTCCAGATAGTTGCTTTCGCCTTTGGCATTCCTCCATATATCAAAGGATTCCGCCCCTTCACATGGAATTCTACTATCCTCTACTTAACTCTAGTATAGGTGTTTTACTAACCTTCCCAAGGTTAGGCCTTGGTCTTTAATTAGTAACATCCACAATACCATCTACGAACCCTTTACGCCCAATCATTCCGATTAACGCTTACCCCCCTCGTATTACCGCGGCTGCTGGCACGAAGTTAGCCAGGGCTTCTTCTTTAAGTACTGTCATCATCCTCCTTAACAAAAGAGCTTTACGACCAACTCCCAAAAGTTTCCTCTTGAGAGTCTTTTGTGTCTTCCTCACTCACGTAGCATTACTGGATCAAGCTTTCGCTCATTGTCCAATATTCCTCACTGCAGGCTCCCTAAAGAGCTTGGGCCTTGTCTCAGTCCCAATGTGGCTGATCATTCTCTCAAACCAGCTAAGGATCATCGGCTTGGTAAGCTTTTACCCCACCAACTACCTAATCCTCCGTGAACTCATTCTTTAACGGACAACGTCCTTTCTTAGTATTCACACTAAGGTTGTTACACCTTATTCTCCGAAATCAGATATGTTTCTCCTAAATTAAAGAGTAGATTCTCACGTATTACTCACCCGTCTGCCACGAATATTAATTCGTTCGACTCGCATGTGTCAAGTATGCTACTAGCGTTCAACCTGAGCCAGGATCAAACTCACAATAAATTTTTTAGGAATACAAAGATACCCAAAATTACAACTTAATTAAGCTAAAAGATAAGAAATATATAAAGAAAATGGTGGTAATTGTTTACCAGCACTTTCTAAAGTTAAATTTTTACGTTTTGCTCTTAATTTTAAAGTACTTCCCATATCAGCTAAGAAAAATTGGGTAAATACAATATAAAATACAAAGAAAATTACAACTACCCAAAATACTTGAGTAGAAAAACAATATAAATCAAATTGTGGCATCTTTTATTAGTTTTTTTAAACAAAAAAAATCAATTTAACCTTTTAATGCAGGTACTTGATTCATAGAAATATTTCCACGAACACGATAATAAATAATTAAAAGAGCTAAACCAATAGCTGATTCAGCTGCAGCTACTGTTAAAACAAATAAAGCAAAAATTTGGCCATAAAGATCATCTAAATAAACAGAAAAAACAATAAAGTTTAAGTTTAAACTTAAAAGAACTAACTCTACACACATAATAATGTGGATAATGCTTTTTCTATTTAAAACAATCCCAAATAACCCAATTAATAATAAAATAAAATCAAAATTAATTTGAAGAGAAAACATAAGTTATTATTCTTATTCTATAGAAGCAAAAATTTGCTAAATTTTCAAAATTTTATCCATGATTCCCGAATGAACAGTATTTTATGGATATCAAAAGAATTACCGCTGGGCTCGGATTTGATTCCACGTGAAATCTTTTTGATCTTCTTTTAAAGCAATATACTATCAAAAATTAAAAAATTAGTAACGATGGTTAATGTAAATTAACAGCATCGTTTAAGTAAATACAAGTTAAAATTGTAAATACATACGCTTGAATTAAAGCTACCCCTAATTCTAAACCAAATAATGGTAATAGAATTAATAAAGGGATATAATGTGCTAAGAATAATACTCCTGAGCATGCCATCATACTCCAAGCAAATCCTGCAATTACTTTTAATAAGGTATGTCCTGCCATCATATTAGCAAATAATCGAATCGCTAAACTAATAGGTTTGAAAATATAAGATACTAATTCTAACGGTACGAATAAGAATGCTAATGCTAATGAAGCTCCTGATGGTAAAAATAATGAGAACATATGCCATCCATGTTCACGAGCACATACAATATTAACCCCTACGAATACAATCATTGCAATTGTTAATGTAACAATTAAATGACTAGTAATTGTATAGCTATAAGGTACTAATCCAATTAAGTTTGATGAAACAACAAATAGGAATAAAGTAAAAACAAAAGGGAAGAATTCTTGTCCTCTTGGTCCTACATTATCAGTAACCATTGTTACTAACGCTTTGTAAAATACTTCAAAGATTACTTGCCAACGATTTGGAATAAAATAAAAACTTTGAGTTTTTGCATCGCGCATAAAATATAATAAAGCGGCAATTAATAATACAATTACAAATCCCATTAAAGTTGCATTTGTAATAGTAAAATCTACTGGTCCTAGCGGTAAAGCTAATACCGGTAAAATTTGGAATTGTTCTAACGGACTAAAAAACATATATATTATAATAACTTTATTTTAGGCTCCTCCCCACCAATAAATAGAAATGAATAGGAATAACCATACTACGTCTACAAAGTGCCAATACCAAGCAGCTGCTTCAAAACCAAAATGGTGTTGACGACTAAAATGGTGATAGAATAAACGAATTGTACACACAGCTAAGAAACAAGTTCCAACAAAAACATGGAATCCATGGAATCCAGTTGCCATATAGAAGGTTGATCCATAAATACCATCACTCATGGTAAATGGTGCATGAATATACTCAAACCCTTGTAATGCAGTGAAAATTACTGCTAATACTAAAGTAAAGAATAATCCTAGTAATGCTTGACGACGAGATCCATACACAATTGCATGATGTGCCCAAGTTACAGTAGCCCCAGAACTTAATAATAATACAGTATTTAATAATGGAACTTCCCAAGGATTTAACACTTCTAATCCAGCAGGTGGCCATACTCCTCCAATAAATGGAGATGGATTTAAACTAGAATGGAAGAATGCCCAGAAGAATGCTACGAAGAACATAATTTCTGATACGATGAATAAAATCATCCCCATTCTTAATCCAGTTTGTACCATACGAGTATGTTGTCCTTCAAAAGTAGCTTCGCGAACAATATCACGCCACCATCCGAACATTACTAATAATAATGCTACAAATCCTAAATTTAATAAAGAATTCCCTCCAATATATCCATGCATATATAATACACCTCCAAAGGTACACATTAATGCTGAAAATGATCCTAAAATCGGCCAAGGACTTGGATCTACTAAGTGGAAACTGTGTTTTTGATTATTTTGTAAATTCATAAACTAAAATTTAAATTTCAACTAAACGACATATAGGATACATTTATCAAAATATATCCAAAGCTAAACCAAATTTCATTTCTTTAAAGTAAAAAATCAACAAAATTCAACTTCATGGTTGAGTTGGGCCTAAGTAGATTTGAACTACTGACTTCTCGCTTATCAGGCGAGCACTCTAGCCCCTGAGTTATAGGCCCATCTCTTTTTTTTTGTTTTAAAAACAAAAAAAAAAATAAAAATATTAAAGTAATATTTAGATTCTTACTTCAAATTTCTTTTACATTTAAATCTTCTTAAATATTATTTAAGAAAGAAAAATTTGATGAGAAAATCTCATCTGACTCCAAAATATAATAATATTATTTAGTAAAACGATAATATTTTTTAAAACGAGTCACTACTCGAGATTGTAAATAAATCATTCCCGATTGTTTAATTAAAAAAAAAGGTTGACGTAAAAAAGACATAAGCAAAATTTATTTTTAAAAAAAGGTAAACTTTAGTACCAACGATAATGTAAATTAGCTCTATTTCGTTGAGCTAATTGATATACTGAAGTTCGTTTCGCTAAAACAGCTCCTCTTTTAGATAAAATATTTACAAATTCTTCTCTTAATTTAGTTTCAAAACTTAATTTACGTTTATCCTGAGATAAAGCCTCTAAAATCCAATAAGAAGCTAAATGATATTGACGATGTAAATTAACTGGAAATGGAACTAAATATGATGAACGTCGTACTCGAACACTACGAACTTCAATAAACGGACGAATTTTAATAAAAATTTGACTCATTAATCGAGACGAACTAATTTTATATTGTTTCGATAAAGTTGATAAAACAGCTAAAACCATTTTACTAGCCAACTGTTTTTTCCCCTTTTTAGTTACATGATTAACAAATCTTGTTAAAAAACCCGAATTATTACGTAGTAATTTATTTCTTTTTCTTTGTACCATATTTCGAACGAGCTGTTTTTCGATTAGTTAAACCTGGAAAATCATATTTTCCACGAACTAAATGATATTTTACTCCTGGTAAATCTTTTACTCGACCTCCACGCATTAATACAACAGAATATTCTTGTAAATTATGACCCATACCAGGAATATACGCTTCTACACGACGTTTATTACTTAAACGTACTTTAGCAACTTTACGTTGTGCAGAATTTGGTTTTTTTGGTGTTCGAATATAAACTCGCATACAAACCCCTTTTTTTTGAGGACTTGCCTCTAAAGCTGGAGTTTTACTTTTAAAAACTTTTTTTTTTCGATAACCAAAACAAAGTTGTCGTAATGTTGTCATAAAAATTATATATTTTTATTTTAATAATCCAGAAGCCATTCAAGCAACTTTCATATAACGAGTATAACGAATCAGTTTCGGAACACCACCTAAAATACGTGTACCTAACGGTTTATTTTGACGATTCAGTAAAACTACTGAATTTGTTAAAAATGACATTTCAGTACCATCTTTAGAAATAACTTTAGATTTAGTACGTAAAATTAATGCTCGAGTTAATACTCCTTTTTGAATTTTTGCCTTCGAACGTCTTTTAGATCGTAAACTTTTTACTGAAACAAGCACGACATCACCAATGCTTGCATATCGTTTGCGATAACCTTTCATCACTTTTACACAACAAACATCTTTAGCTCCAGTATTATCACAAACTCTTAAATATGTACCAACTTGAATCATTAATAATCATTATACGATAAATCTGTTTTTTGTTTTAAAACAGATTTTTTTTTTTTTGAAAAAAAAATTTCTTTCCACTTAAGGAAAAAAAGAAATAACCTTTATTATCGGAAATAAACTAAAACATCAGTTGAACGTGATAACTGACGTGCAATAATTTCATTTTGACGTTGAGAATTAAAATTTAAAGTTAAAATAATTGCTCCAATCATTGCAATTAATAATAAAATCCCAGACAATAAAAAACATAATAAGAAATCTGTATACATTAATTGCCCTAACAGTTCGATATTTGTTAAATCATCGATCATATTATACCAAGCAACATACCCAGATTTAATTGAAACATTTGCAAAAACTTCTTCTAAAGATAAGAAAATCTGAATAAAGAAGATTACTCCTAATAATAACGCAAAAGGTAAATATTGTGCAACATCACCTTCTCCACGTTGAATTTTAATATCTAGCATCATAACAATAAATAAGAATAATACTGCAATTGCTCCAACATAAATAATAATAAAAATTAAAGCAATAAATTCTGCTTCAATTAAAAAAGTTAATCCCGCAGCATTTAAGAATACTAGAATCAAAAATAATACAGAATCGACTGGATTTTTAGAAGTAACTACCATTAATGCAGATACTCCCATAATAAATAGTAATAATGTTTGAAAACCTAATTCCATACTGTAATTAAAAGCTAATTTACTGATAGAAACATTTTTTTATTTTTCTATCAAAAAGAACAAAAAAAATAAATCGGGACAATGCGATTTGAACGCATGACCTCCTGTTCCCAAAACAGACGCGCTACCGCTGCGCTATGTCCCGAATGCGATGGGACGGATTTGAACCGTCGACACCTGGATTTTCAATCCAGTGCTCTAACCAGCTGAGCTACCGCCGCAGTTGCGGGTAATGAGAATCGAACTCATCTCTTCTGCTTGGAAGGCAAACAATCTACCACTAATCTATACCCGCTTTTGATATTAAACTCAAAAAAGTAAAATATTGCAAAATTTAAAGAACAAGGTTATCCTTTACGTCTAAAATAATTTTTTAAATTATCTAAATCTAAGAAATTAGAGAACATATAAGACATTTTGTTTAAATGCTGCTCTTGTGCATCCTCTAAAATAACAATATCAAAAGTATTATAATTAATTTCTGCAAAAAAAGGTAATGATAATGGTAATAATTGAATTTGTTTAGTTTGATTTTGTAAATTTCGAGAAATAGTTGCACACATATCTTTATCAAACGATAAAAAATCTCCTGCTCTTAATAAAATATGTGGTTGAGTAACCATTTTACCATTTAACCAAACTTTTTTATGTGATAAAAATAATTGTGCTTCTGCAACACTACGACAAAATCCAATACGATATAAAAAGATATCTAAACGATGCTCAAATTTTACTACAAAATCGAAAATATTCGAACTTTGTTTATACGCACGTTTTAATGCTTGTAATCCAATTGATGTATGATAAAATTCAACAAAACGAACTTTTGCTTGTAAAGAAACTTTATATAGATTTTGTAATCGTGTCCATTGTAATGGTGTAATAATCGATTTTTGTAAAACAAAAAATGGATTACGACGATTTTTTAAAAAGCGTACTTGTAAAAAACGTTGTTTTAAATCTTTCTTTAAAAACGCCCATTTAGGTCGTTTAAAATTTAAAATACGTAAATTAGGACGAACTGCTTCTCTTAATGTAATTAATTGTTTATACTTAGACAATTTCATTTTTTTCAAAAATTTGTTTTAAAAGAACTTTTAACATTACCATAGAACTATGATAATCATTATTAACACATAAAAAATAATCTCCTAACATTGTAGGATTAGCTGTTAAAGTAATCAATGGATATTTTAAATTACATAAGATTTTAGTAGGACCTAAATCTCTCACTCCAATAAAAACAATTCCATCAATTAACTGTTTATATTCACCAGTTAATTCTACAGCTTTTTTTACATCTGATGTAAAAAAATGATTTGTTTTTTTAAAAATAGGTGAAAAAAATGAATATAAATCAGAATCTAAAACAAACAATAATCTTTTTCGACTTTTATGTAATTGGTAAATAAAATTAATGGATTGTTTTAAATCAATTTGTAAAAGATTTAAATTTAATAAATTCCATCCACGATATTTATATTGGATACGACCTGTATGTTCTACAGGATATTTAGATCCTAAATAAAAATAACTTTGTAAAAAACTATCTAATAATTGTGAATTAATTCCTTTCATAAATTAAGTTTTTTTTCCTTCTTTTAAGCGTAAAGTTTCACCTCTTAAACGAATACCTTTTCCTTTGTAAGCATCTGGTAAACGTAAATGTTTAATACGTGCTGCAAAATTTCCAACTTGTTCTTTAGAAATACCTTGTAAATGTAACGAAGTATTTTTAAAAATATCAAGTTTTACATTAGGATCTGCATCTAAATTAACTAAATGACTATAACCTAATTTAAATTCTACAGTATTTTCTTTTTTTTGAGCACGAAATCCTACACCTGATAAAAGTAAATTTGTATGAAATCCACGAGATAATCCATACAAAATATTAGATAAGATATTCATCCAAGTCCCTAATAAAATTTTAGATTGTCCTTCAGTAGTTTCATTACGTAATGCTAACATTAAAGTAGATCCATTTTTTTGAAAAATTAATTCTTCTGGTAATTGGACACATAATTGTGCTTGATCCTTTTTAAATAACAGAATAGAATCTTTCATAAATAGATTAACATTAGCTGGTAGTTTTAAAGATTTAACAGTAGACATAATAATAAATATTAATTTTTAAACCTCTATGCTAAAAAAAATAAAATCTTACCTCCTAATCCACGTTTTAAACAAGTATGATGTGATAAAATACCTTGATTAGTTGATAATAATAAAATCCCATTATTACGTGAAAATCTCCATAGATCTTTAACACTTAAATATAATGGTCGTGATGGTTGGGTAAAATTAATAATTTTTCTAATAGCTGGTTTGTTTTTATAATAACGTAAATAGATATAAACTTCATTATCTTTAATATAAAAATTTTGAATATATCCTTCATCATATAAAATTTTTAATGGTTCAATCCAACCTGAATAAATAGGTGATTGAATCACATTTAAATTAGCTTCATACGCATTGCGTAAGCGATATAATAGTTCGTGTAATCGTTTCATTAGATTAAATGTTTACTTAGAAAAAAATTAATTAAACATTGAAAAATTAGTACCATTTAAACTAATTTTTAATGCAGGTAAATTTGCATATAAATCGTATAATTCATTAAACTCATCAAATAATAAAGGATTAATTTGAAAAGTTAATGTTGAAGTAGAAATTTTTGGTTTGACATTAATTGTTAAACGTGGTAAAACTTCTACTTTCAAACGATAAAGAAATGAATCTTTTTGAGAGTTACGTAAAGTAACTTTAGCCCCAATAATTTTTCCATCTTTATCTTTAGTATTTGTAATAAAATACGGAGTTGTTTCTGATAACAAAATCAATGCTGAATTATACATATAAAAAGTATCATCATTAACTTCACGGGTATTAATAAATTGTAAGGTAATTGATTCAATCTCATTAAAGTTTTGTAATGATGAAGTTTTTAAAATATTATCTTTAGCAC
>JACCDI010191967.1_pt1 | contig 11757 bp, 12 predicted proteins | sample 7442791 | NCBI WGS metagenome assembly JACCDI01 (sample SAMN15323434, study PRJNA562643) | freshwater metagenome | isolation source: river surface water | place: USA:Blue River Watershed | collected 2017-08-15
ATATCAGTTAGAGGGACAGTTCACCTCGCATACCGCATTTATTGGAGATATGGGGCTCCTGGAGTCTATACGTTTGATTATGGATCATCCTGGGATTACTGCACGGCTGACCTTTTTAGAAACGCTAGATGCCAGCACGAACCGTCAAGCACTCATGAGCGCTGCTCATGAATCGATTTCATCAGTGCTAAGAGGCTAATCAGTACCACTTCGGTGATAGTAGACGAATACCAATAGAGATCCAGCGATTATTTTTATCCCATTCACCTTTATTGCCTATCGTCATGTCGATTTGAGCACGTTGGGGGATTAACCAGTGTCGAACACCCCCTTGAAACGCTAATTTTTCTGACGAGTCCTGAAAGCCTTCAGCAATCAAGTAACTGTTTGGAGCAATTTGATACTCCATACCTAGGCCTGCGGTAGGAATATATTTTTTTTCATCATTCTTTTGCGAAGCGCCGACATTCACATGAATAAATAAACCGTCGTTACGTAATGATTGTGTCCAAGGAATATAGAAATAATGATCGTTCATACGGGGCGAGATGAGGTTCGCTTCATTTTTGACATGACCCACAGCCAAACCCACGGACCAATCATTGGTCTTAGGTGCTCGCAATAAGGTTTTGCCCTGTACTTGTACCAAGCCCCAATGTCCGCCATCAACGGTATCTCCATGGGCCTTGGCGCCACCCACGGTCAACTCAAAATTACCCCCAATATTGCACGAAGGCAGGGCCCAATATTCATTGATGTTTTGATTGAATTTGGCCCAACTTTCTACTTGGCATGAGCCCTCATCGACAATGCGCGCATCATCGGTAATCATAGGGCGAGCGGCCCAAAGTGCATTGCAACATGAGCCCAAGATGCTGATAAGTATCAGTTTTTTAAACATGCGCATACTTTAATACAGTTATATGACGCCACTGTAACAACTGACCCTTATTTTTCTCCTTGCTAAATACATAAAAAAGGCGCAAAACCTTATAAATCCAAGTCTGACGTGCTATTGGAGGCGAAAAACACATTTAATTTAGATGCTTTATTTCCATGACATTTTTATTACTTCTGAGTAAATTCCACTTAGTTGTATTTGTAAAGTAAATCACGTGATTAAAGATAAAAAAACGACTCGATTATTGAGGAGACACCGTGATTGGATTTCAGATTGTCTGCCCGTCGATAATTCTCTGGTGGCGTATGACATCTATTTATCCATCATGGAAAAATACTGTGCGAATGAACGTTGCACGGTCAAAGTCTTGTTCGAATCTTTGCCTCACTCCTATACCGCTGTGAGGAGTCATTACCAGCGCTTGCTGAAAAGCAACTGGATTCAGGTTATTAAATCTGATGAAGATGGTCGCGTGAAGTACGTCACGCCAACCGCCAAATCGATCAAAGCCTTCGATAAATTCACTGAGATTTTTAATGGCAATCATCACGCTTAAGTGATGTCAGCATATAAGATGAGTCTGAGTCATTTAGATAGCTATCTAAAGTATTTGCGATTTGCTGAAGAGCTTAATCGTGAATTTTCATTAGATGGTCGTGAAGTCAAAATGCTCGATCTGATTTTTATGAGAGAGCAGCAAGGCTTTCCGTTAAATGTATCTCAACTCATGAGTAGTTCCGATTTGGGTTCTCCAGCCACCAACCATAAAGTGATTGCACAATTGGTGCGCAAGGAGATGATTGAATATCAAATCTTGGATGATCGGCGCGTTAAATACGTATGTGTCAGTGAGAGAGCTAAAAAGCGCTACGCTAAATTAGGCCGTTATATCCATGAGAGTAGCGAACGTCAATTTTGACAATCTTGTCATAAAAGCACTTTTAGAGTACAATTAGCGCCTTAGTCGGAGTGTGGCGCAGTCTGGTAGCGCACCTGCTTTGGGAGCAGGGGGTCCAAGGTTCGAATCCTTGTACTCCGACCACTTTCCCCTCGATTTTCTCTATTTCCGCTCTAAAAGAATAGTCTTGTTACGGCATTGGCCTGGCTGGGCTTAAGCGCTGTCGATAATCAGCGATCGTATGCAGAATTGATCCCTCAGCAATGCCAAGATGTTCTAGGACATGGGTGCCAAGTTGCAGGCCTACCTCGAGTGTTTCGGGCATCGCGACGTTCGCTCCCGCTTTCAAAAGGTCTTCGGCGTGTGCGCTATCGCGGGCGCGCGCAATGATTTGCAGGTGTGGATAGGCTTGTCGAATATCAATCACACTTTTGAGTGTGTCTTGGGGGTCGTTCATTGTTAAAACAATCGCTGCCGCGTTTTCTAAATGGATGCGACGCAGAACTTTCGTTTGACTGATGTCACCTAAATACACACGAGTCTTGGAGTGAGCGCCTAAATCTTGCGTGTGCTTATCGAGCGGGATGTGAGGAATCTCTAGGGTCTGAAATATATAGCCGAGTAATTGACCTACCCTACCATAGCCGGCACTGACGACTTGTCCATCGACTTGGTTAGGCAGATGACTTTCCAGTAAGGTCTCTGCATCTGAGTCAGTCTCTAGCAGGCGAATAAGCCATTGCGTGATTTTCTTGGCGATCAAGCTCATTAGTGGGGTGGCAAACATACTGATGGCAATAACCAGCATAAAGAATTGGGATAAGTCAGTGCTGAGAATGCCAAGACTCAGTGCTAGGCCAATCACAATAAAAGCAAATTCTCCGCCTTGACCCATCAGTACTGCTGTTTCGATGGCTTTGGGCCAGGCAATTTTGCCAACATAAAAAATGACTGCTAGCACGCTGGCTTTGATCAGAAATAAGCCCAATACAGACAAAGGAATCCAGTAACCATAGGCGACAAATTCTTGAACCTGAATATTCATGCCGACAGTCATAAAGAAAACTCCCATCAATAAACCTTTAAAAGGTTCAATGGTGCTTTCGACTTCGTGACGGAATTGAGTTTCAGCCAAGACTAGTCCCGCCATCAATGCGCCCAATGCCATCGATAAGCCAGATAAAGAGGTGAGCCACGCAATCCCCAAGAGAGTGAGTAAAGTGAGGGCCATAAAGACATCAGAGCGATAGCTCTTGGTGAAGTACACAAAGATCGGTTGAATCAGCCAGCGCCCTAGGAGGTAAATCAAGACCATCAATGCCAAAGCTTTTGCTAGCGTCATGAAGGTGATCATTGCTATGCCGGCTTGACTGTGGTTTGCCATCATTTCGACCAGGATCAAAATAGGGACTACCGCTAAATCCTGGAACATCAAAATCGAAAAGCCGGCCTCACCATGGTGGGTTGCCAAGATGCGCTTATCGCTCATGATCTGCACAACGACCGCAGTAGAGGATAGAGCTAAGACTAGACCTAATAAAACCGATACCGAATAGCTATTGCCAAAGCCATAAGCAATGCAACCGATCATGGAGGCGGTGATGACGACCTGTAAAGAGCCGCCAGCAAATACCCATTGTCTGAGTTGTAGCAGTCTAGCCACCGAGAGCTCCAGGCCAATCATAAACATCAAAAAGATCACGCCGAGTTCCCCAAACTGGGTAATCACTTCATTTTGTGTAAAGCTAATTAACTTGAGAAAATCTAGTGGAGCTAGCCATTCCGAGATGCCATGGGGACCCAAGATCAAGCCCACAGCAAGAAAGCCCAGAATCTGATTGATGTGTAAGCGTTGTAGGAGTGGAATCAAGATGCCTGCCAAAACGAGATAGAGAATACTCTCGCGTAAAAAAGGCAGGGTATGAAGACTTTCCATGGATGATTCCTTGCTATGAGCTCAATATGATCATCATAAAGCTTCGGGTCAGCAATGCCCTATAAATCTGTGCAAAGAAGCGATCCAGTGTGAAATCGTTTGATCGATATCAGAAGAATGAGGAACTCAACCCTGAGTATCTCGATAGATACATTGGGTTGAGTTTGTCTCCTCGGTGAATAAGCGGTATTGACCTTATTGAGTCACGGTTTCGGTAATCGATGAGCGGATCAGGTAATCAAAGGCACCTAATGAGGCTTTTGCACCTTCGCCCATGGCAATAATGATCTGCTTATACGGTACAGTCGTACAATCACCAGCAGCAAATACTCCCGGTAAAGAAGTCTCACCCTTAGCATCTACTAAAATCTCGCCACGTGGAGTGAGATCAACGCTGCCTTTAAGCCAATCAGTGTTCGGTAATAAGCCAATCTGTACGAAGATGCCGGCGAGATCTAAGGTATGCTCAGTCCCTGTTGTGCGATCTTCGTAACGTAAGCCAACCACTTTCTGGCCATCACCCAATACTTCTTTAGTTAGAGCGCTCTTGATGATGGTGACGTTGGGTAAGCTGCCTAGCTTCACTTGTAAAACAGCATCGGCTCTTAATTTAGAGTCGAATTCAATCAAAGTCACATGGCTCACAATACCGGCTAAATCAATCGCTGCTTCCACGCCTGAGTTGCCGCCACCAATGACTGCCACACGTTTGCCTTTGAATAGAGGGCCATCACAGTGTGGGCAATAAGCAACCCCTTTACCACGGTATTGTTGTTCACCGGGCACATTCATTTCACGCCAACGGGCGCCAGTACTCACAATCACGGACTTACTTTTCAGTACAGCACCATTTTCTAATTCAACTTCTAATTTTTGATCGACTGAACGCAGGGCGCGAGCACGCTGTAAGTTCATGATGTCAACTTCGTAAGATTTGACGTGCTGTTCCATGGCCATCGCTAATTTAGGCCCTTCGGTCTCTTTCACAGAGATAAAGTTTTCAATACCCAAGGTGTCCATCACCTGGCCACCGAAACGTTCAGAGACAACCCCAGTACGAATCCCTTTACGGGCAGCGTAAATCGCCGCAGCCGCGCCTGCTGGGCCACCCCCGACGACTAGGACATCAAACTCTTCCTTGGCATTGAGACGCTCAGCGTCTTTATCAGCAGCATTGGTATCTAATTTGGCAACGATTTCTTCGACGCTCATACGACCTTGACCAAAGACTGCGCCATTTAAGATCACAGTAGGCACTGCCATGATTTGGTAAGTATTGACCAGGTCTTGATAGAGGGCGCCATCCACCATCTCATGCTTAATGTTGGGGTTGAGTACCGCCATCAAGTTCAATGCTTGTACAACATCAGGGCAGTTGTGGCATGACAATGAAATAAAGGTTTGGAATGACAAAGGGCCTGGCAAAGTTTTGATCGTATCGATAATGGCTTGCTCGACTTTGGGTGGGTAACCACCGACTTGCAAAATAGCCAAAATGAATGAAGTCATTTCATGGCCCATGGGCAAGCCAGCAAAGCTAATGCGCGCAGGAGCATTTTCAGTCGCTACCGTGAAGCTAGGACGATGTTCGGCTTGACCATCGGTCTTGACCGTGATCTTGTCCGATTGTTCGGCAACTTCTTGTAAGAGAGTCAGCATTTCTTGAGCCTTAGCACTCTCATCGAGTGATGCCGTCAAGACGACTGCTTGATTAATCTTTTCAAAGTAGGCTTTTAGTTGCGCCTTAATATTGTTATCTAACATGGCCATTCCTTTTTTCTATTTATATTGAAGAGTCTATTGATGAGGGCTTGCACCCTCGCCAATAGACTCTCTTGCGAGAGTCTATGGGTGTTGACTTAGATCTTGCCTACGAGGTCTAAGCTTGGAGTCAAAGTCTCAGCACCTTCTTTCCACTTAGCAGGACATACTTGACCTGGGTTAGCGGCAGTGTATTGAGCAGCTTTCAACTTACGAACTGTTTCAGAAACATCACGAGCGATCTCGTTGCTATGGATTTCAGCAGTTTTGATCACGCCTTCTGGGTTGATGATGAATGTGCCGCGCAATGCGAGACCTTCTGCGTCAATGTGTACACCGAAAGCACGTGTTAAAGCATGTGTAGGATCGCCAACGAGTGGGAAGCGTGCTTTACCTACAGCAGGTGATGTCTCATGCCACACTTTGTGTGAGAAATGAGTATCTGTCGTTACGATGTACACCTCTGTACCAGCCTTTTGGAATTCAGCATAGCTTTCAGCTGCGTCTTCGATTTCAGTAGGGCAGTTAAATGTGAATGCTGCAGGCATGAAAATCAGTACAGACCATTTACCTTTGAGTGATTCCTCAGTAACAGTAATGAATTTACCGTTGTGAAACGCTTGGGCCTTAAATGGTTGAACTTGTGTATTAATAATTGACATAGCTTTCCTTTTTTTAAAGTTGTTGAACAACGGAGTGAATTGTGCACTTGCACAATTAATCTGTCTAATAGATTAATTAAATTTACTTAATCGATAAAATCGATTTTACTGTCGGGGAAACCCTAGACCCAATAACTACAGCCTAAAAATAGTTATTGATAATCATTCTCATCTATGTTATAGTTCTTTCTGTGGGTTCCTCACTCTACCCACAAAGTTTCCTCATACGAAACTTCTCCTTCGATATGCCCCGCGCGGTTGACTCCCAAGCGGGGCTTTTTTATGTTGACCCAGCTTCTTAGTTCTATCTGGAGATAGCGGTCAATGACGAATAACGCACGCACGTTTTAAAGAGCTGGAATGGGGCAGTAGATCATGTTGGTATTTTGCAACACAAATGATAATTGTTCTCATTTGTGTTAAGATAATCAACATAATGAAAATAACGCTTGGCTATATATCTAATGATTATCAAAAAGTAGGTTTGCTCGTCACAGGCATTCATCTGGTGTGCCTGGTATGGATATTGGTGTGGGGAATGATTCATTTTGTAGCGCCTGTGCAGGTGGTGATGATGGCTGAAGTGATTGATCGCGAAGCTAACTCGATCACTGCTCCCAAGAGCGTAGCGAAAATTCAGGAACAAGCAAAACCAGAAAAAATCAAAGAACCCATGATGACCCTGTCAGAGCGCTCTTCAGAGCGCGTTGAGACTAGTGCTAAAAATAGTCAGGGCCAATTGAGTAGTGCCTCAGTCCACCTACCAGATGCCTATGCCAAAGAGCTTAATAATCCTAAGCCACCTTATCCAGCCATCAGTCGCCGTTTAGGGGAGCAGGGTCGAGTGCAATTAAAGCTCTGTGTGAATGCACATGGAGAATTAGATCTCATTCAATTAGAGCAATCATCCGGCTACCCAAGACTAGATCAGATTGCTCTAGAGACAGTGGGCCGTTGGAAATTCATGCCTGCAAAGCAAGGTGTTCAAGCTATTGCGATGTGCTATCAGTTACCGATTCAATTTACTCTGGAGAAATAGTAGTGAACGAAAAATTAGGTTTTTTTCATATGTTGATAGAAGGTGGCGTGGTGATACAACTCACAGCCTTCATTTTGTTTCTGATGTCGATTGCTTCATGGACTGTGATCATTGTGAAGGCTCACGGCATTCAGGGGGCTAAAAAACAGGCGCAGAGCTTGAAAGATTTTTGGCACAGTCGTGATCTTGAGCAAGGGATTCAAAAACTGGCCGGTGCCGGAAATCCAGACAAAAACGCATTTGAGCATTTGGTTAGAGAGGGTCAATATGCCATCGCCCATCATCGCCATACAGATGCACATCTGCATGACAGCTTAGATCTGAGTGACTGGATTACGGGAACGCTCAAAAATGCTATTGATGATGCCCAAGAAAAATTGGGCGCAGGTTTGGCTTTATTAGCATCGATTGGGTCTACGGCCCCGTTTATTGGTTTATTTGGCACGGTTTGGGGAATCTATCACGCGCTCTTGGGTATTGGGGAGCTCGGACAGGTATCGATTGATCGTGTTGCTGGCCCTGTGGGTGAAGCGCTCATCATGACAGCCCTCGGTTTATTTGTCGCTATTCCCGCTGTATTGGGTTACAACGCACTCGTGCGTGGCAATAAATTCATTTTGGGCAAGCTCAATCGTTTTGCGTATGAGCTACATGCTTACTACATGACTGGACAGAAAACCATCTACACACACCAAAGATAAGGAGGAGCAAATGGCTTTTGGTACTTTAGAACCTGATCAGCAGGATGTCATGAATGAAATCAATATGACTCCGCTCGTGGATGTCATGTTGGTCTTGCTCATCATCTTTATTGTCACTATTCCTGTGATGCGTCATAGCGCTGAACTAGATTTACCTAAGGCGCATTCTCAAGCGATAGTCCAAAAAAATGAAACGATACACCTGAATGTCAATCAAATTGGCCAGTATCAATTGAATAAAAAAATCATGAGTCTTGATGAACTTGAGGTGCGCCTTCAAGAACTCGCCACCTATCATCCTGAGACTGCGCTCCATATTTATGGAGATCAGCGTGTGCCGTATGACTATGTGGCTAAAGCGATGGCTATTGCTAAACGGGCAGGTATTCAAAAAGTAGGTTTTGTGACTGAGGCGAAGTAGTTATGGCGGTTGTTGGAAGTGAGCGCCTTGAAATCAAGATTCAGTACCTTAATGGTCGCAGGGCGATTGCAGCGAGGGAATTAATGGGAGAGACCAACAAGATTGTGATTATTCATGATGGGGAGACATATGAACTGAGATTAACGCGTTTTGGAAAATTAGTTTTGAATAAGTAAGAACTTAATAGATCAATCCATAGTAGCCAGCCGTACATGGACTTCATTGCAAGTCCACGCGATGCAGCAAGCCAAATGAACTCGAGAGAGAAATCTCACTTTTTTATAAAACAGGAGCTTGTATGCATAAAAAAAATATTTCTGATTTCAAGAAAAAACCAATCACTACACTAGGTTCAGCCATTGCTGTGATGTTGGTATCTCCCAGTTTGGCATGGGCCCAAACGAGTGAGACAATGCCATTGAATCAAGTCGATGTCAGAGGTCGATACGAACAAGGGGCCACTGGATATCACCAGGGTGTTAGTAATCTAGGTAAGACGGCCCAGGCGGTTAAAGATATTCCCCAGGCAATCACCATCGTGCCCAAAGAGTTAATTGCCGATCGTAATGATGACAATTTAAAAGATGCATTACGCAATGTTGCGGGTATGACATTCAACGCAGGTGAAGGAGGTCGTATTGGTGACAATATGAATCTCAGAGGTTTTTATTCCTTTGGGGACCTATACATGGATGGTATCCGAGATACTGCCCAATATAACCGTGAGGTCTTCAACTTAGAGCAAATAGATGTCTTGCGTGGTTCTGGCTCTATGCTTTTTGGCCGCGGTCAGGCCGGTGGCGTGATCAATCAGGTGAGCAAAAAACCATTTATGACTGATAAAGGTCAGGTCTCTGGCACAGTCGGAAGTTATGACTACTACCGCAGTACTGCAGACTTTAACAAGGTGCTCGATCCAGATAGCAGTACCGCATTCAGGATCAATGCATTAGTACATGATGCTAAAAGTTCAAGAGATGTTGTGGCTAGTGAGCGGGAAGGCTTGGCACCCACATTGAGTTGGGGTATTGGTACCAATAATCAAATCACTCTAGGTCACTACTATCTTAAAACTCATAATGTGCCTGATTATGGGGTTGGCTTTGATTCAAGAACACGTTTACCCGTCAATGTATCTGTGAAGCAATTCAGTGGTACGACCAAGGACTATGAAGACAACACCACGAATATGACCACGCTGCAGCATGAATACGCATTTGATAAAGATACCAAGCTCAGCACTAAATTCAGAAAATCAAATTACCAAAGAAGTCTGTGGTCGAATGTGGGGCGTGATACTTATCCGCATACCAACCCACGCTTACCAGCCCCACGAGGAGCTGAGGAAGATACTTATGCCTTACAGACCGACTTTAGTAAAAAGTTCACGACAGGCGCTTTAAAGCACGAACTTTTAACTGGCCTGGAGTACCTCAAAGAAGACTTAAGTCGTTGGACATTCAATTACAGCAACTGTAACAGTGGTTCGATCAGTGGTTATAGACTCGTAGTTGATCGCTGTGATGTGGGCTATGGCAATCAGATTAAAGATCCGAATACATTATTTGGCTACCGTGGAGATTCCTATTCAGCGTATCTTCAGGACATGATTGAATTTGCACCGGGCTGGAAAGTATTGGGTGGTATCAGACAAGATTGGCTGAAAGCCAATTATCAATCAGCTACTGCCAGCTTTAATGGTGCCAATACAGCCAAACTTAACTTTTCAGAGAAAAGCTATCGTTCTGGTTTGATGTTCCAGCCCGACTCGATGACGACATACTATTTAGCTTGGAATGATTCTTTCAATGCCACGGCAGATCTCTATCAGTTATCCGCAGGAGCCGGATATCCGGCAGAAAGAAGTTCGACTACCGAACTAGGTGCTAAATGGGATCTTTTCGGGGGTGATCTTGCACTCAGAACGGCGCTTTATCGGGCGAAGAAAGCTTGGGAGCGTAATACTGATCTAGAGAGTACTGGAAGCGTCAATGCGCGCAAACGTCATACCGATGGTTTGGAATTTGAGATGGCAGGTCGTATCAATCCGCAGTGGGAAGTCTTTGCTGGCTTAGCTTTGATGAATGCCAGAATCGATGAGCAGGGTGTTGGTAATCGTTTTAATCCGAACCTGCAACACAATGATGCGATTGTCGGTATGACCCCACGCAATACGCCCAATTACACTTATAACATCTGGTCAACCTATCGTGTTATGCCAGAACTCAAATTGGGTGGTGGTGTTACCGCAGTTGGTCGTCGCATCGTGTATCGCTTAGGAGATGCAGTACCTGCGGTCAATAATATTCCTAGTTATGCCCGCTTAGATGCGATGGCTCAGTACGACATTAAAGATCAATATACCGTCAAGCTCAATATTCTGAATCTCACTAATAAGAAAATTTATGAGACAGCTTATGAAAACGGCGGTTTTGTCGTTCCGGGTACTAAACGAGCGGTTCAATTAACCGGTATTTATAAGTTCTAAGCAGTAGGAGCCATCAGCATGTTGTTACATATTCCTCAAGTTCTAACACAACAAGAAATCATGAAGGTGCGTCAGATCATCGATGCAGCAGATTGGGCTGATGGCTCCATCACTGCGGGTACGCAGTCAGCTAAGAATAAAAATAATCGACAATTGCCTGAAGATCATCCATTGACAGAAGAAGCTCGACAGATTGTTCTGCGGGCCTTATCCATGAATGCGCTTTATCTAACGGGGGCCTTGCCCAAGAAGATTTATCCACCTTTATTTAATCGTTACGACGGGCAACAAAATTCTTTTGGTAACCATATTGATAATTCTGTCAGAACTCATGCTGCTACTGGCCGACATGTCAGAACGGATGTTTCATGCACCTTGTTCTTATCTGACCCAGAAGATTATGAGGGCGGGGAGTTGATCATTGAGGACACCTATGGCTCACAAGCGATTAAGTTTGCTGCAGGAGATATGGTTCTCTATCCTAGCTCTTCAGTTCATCGTGTAGAGCCTGTGACGAGTGGTTCACGGATAGCCTGCTTCTTTTGGACTGAAAGTATGATTCGCCCCGATGAACAAAGACGACTCCTGTATGACTTGGATATGACGATTATGCAAATTCGTGAACGGTACGGAGACACTCCAGAGTCGATTCGTTTGACTGGGACCTACCATAATCTTTTGAGAATGTGGGCTGATGTTTAATAAGAACACTCTGCAAATATTGAAATAAATCAATATTTGCAGAGTAATCGGACACTTACTATTAGTAATTGAATCAATACGGTTTTGTACTAAAATACCGCCATGCATTCATTTAAGCGCCACATCGTTCACTGGTTTGCCGTACTTGGCATACTGATGTCGGCGCTTGCGCCCACGCTTTCTCAAGCCATGGCGGTTGCCCAAACGGGTCAGGGCATCAGCGTAGAAATATGTACCGTATCAGGTCA